>Ga0307479_10000156_pt1 | contig 63160 bp, 50 predicted proteins | sample atmos_gasesECM4C_FD_203743 | JGI IMG/M metagenome (GOLD analysis project Ga0307479, IMG submission 203743) | Hardwood forest soil microbial communities from Morgan-Monroe State Forest, Indiana, United States - atmos_gasesECM4C_515 | ecosystem: Environmental > Terrestrial > Soil > Temperate... | reverse complement strand
GGTCAGTCGATCCTGCGGCGGTGGGGCCTCACGCGTGTCCTATCCTACATAGTCCGCCCAGCACCAGCCCCCCTGTGGCCCAAGGTGATAGTTTTCCGGGCATCCTCCATACGGGCCCGGCCGGACCTGTCGTATCCAACACGCCTGCCTTCCACGACCGAGCCAGTAGCCCGGTGGACATAGACCAAACGGGCCGGCCGGGACTGATAGTGGATCAGCCTCGGCGTAAGTGGCGCACCCGACAAGGGTAACAGCGAGCGTCATTGCACCGATCACAGCAAAACCAAATTGGCGTTTTTTCATCGATTCCTCTTCGGGATTGAGAGTGAGCCCCCAGCAACTGAGCGGTTTAGTGCACCACGGACGCAGTGATTCAATCCGCTCGGCATATCCGTATCGCTTTGGACTGAACAGTTGCTGAATGATCCGCTACATTGATTAGCGTTATGAACCATAACACGTCACAAATGCGCGAGACGACGCGGTGACCCTGAGCCGCCATTGATCGAGAGGGCATGCGGATCGAATAGGAGAATGCGCTGCGGACCATGCATTGGTCTGCTCAAGGCATCCGCGCTCTCGGTCATGCGCGGATATTCACCAACCGATTTGGGCTGAGATAATCGCCATCGCCGCAGGTTGCTTCATGACACAACGGCGGCATTGGACCAAGTCAGCGGCGCGTTCCTAACAGGCCGGATAATGCGCATCTCGCCCGTCGAACGAATGAGGGTGCATGGCCTGATTTCCCGTGCAATTCCGTTGAGGGGGTGAGAGGAGTGCACCTCGCAGGCTTCCGAAACAGCAACTGCCCGACGGGCAAATTGCGCATGCGCGTCATGCGTAAATTGCCGTCGTGCCATTGTGCCGCAGGCGGGCGGTATTGCTCGAAACCCCAAATCAGCAGCATCTTCCGCGTGTCCCGCCTCCACATGAGGGGCGTATCGCGATCGTCACGGACGTTGGAAGCGGGATGCGGTGGACGCTTTGGCGGCGCGTTGACGAACGACGCTCGAAGCGGACGGCGAAATCGTGTGGTCCTGGCGCCCCGACGCTGGCGCTAAGTTCTTGAGAAGCAAGCTTCTCAGGGATGACGGTGGCAAACAAGCCCGGCTCACCGGGGAGATCACGTATAAGCCGTAAAACCATTGCGCAGGGAAGGCCGGATGATCCGCCTGTACCTGTGGTTCTGCCGCGTGCTTTTTTATTGCACGCGGACCATGGGTGCGGTGGGCACCCGGTCTTCCCTGCGCCCTCTGTTTTTCGGGGGTGATCGAAGCGCCAAACTCGGACGCGATTGCGTGCCGAGACCGCTGAGACGCGCCCGGTTGTTTTTTTGCAGAATGGTGCGCCAAACCTTTACTCGTTTAGGTCTTTGCTCGTTCTGGTCCTTGTTCGTTATTTGTCGGCTGTGCAGAAAAATACCGGTCGCGGTGCGGCTCTGCGCATACGCCCATACGCTGGGCGACCTTGATCTCGGTCGCGCCCTGCCGTTAGTTGGCCCGACAACATGATTGGGAGCGAACGAACCATGGGCCCATTGCAAGGCATCAAGGTCATCGACATGACGACCGTGCTGATGGGGCCCTATGCCACCCAGATGCTCGGCGACTACGGCGCCGACATCATCAAGGTGGAGTCGATGGAAGGCGACGTCACGCGCCTGATCGGTCCGACCCGGCATCCCGGCATGGGGCCGGTGTTCCTCAACACCAACCGCAGCAAGCGCTCGATCTGTCTCGATCTGAAGAAGCCCACCGGTCGCGACGCGGTGCTGCGCCTGATCGCTTCAGCCGACGTGCTGGTCTACAACGTGCGGCCGCAGGCGATGGCGCGGCTGCAGCTCGGCTACGAGGAAGTGGCGAAGGTCAATCCGCGCCTGATCTATGCCGGCGTGTTCGGCTTCGGCCAGGACGGGCCTTACGCCGCAAAACCCGCCTATGACGATCTGATCCAGGGCGCCACCGGCCTGCCGGCGCTGATGGCGCAGACCAGCGACGGCGTGCCGCGTTATGTGCCGAACGCGCTGGTCGACCGCATCGTTGGCCTGACTGCCGTCGGTGCGATCTGCGCGAGCCTCGTGCATCGCGACCGCACCGGGCAGGGCCAGCGGCTGGATATCCCGATGTTCGAGACCATGGCGAGCTTTGTCATGGGCGACCATATGGGCGGCCTGACCTACGAGCCGCCGCTCGACAAGGGCGGTTACGCGCGGCATTTGTCGCGCGACCGCCGGCCATACCAGACCTCCGACGGCTACATCTGCGTGATCGTCTATAACGACAAGCAGTGGGAGAATTTCTTTCAAGCCACCGGCCGTGACGATCTGCGCCGCGATCCCAAATTCGCGACATTCGCCGGACGCGCGGTCAACATCGATACGGTCTATGGCGAGCTTGCGCGCATCTTCAAGACGCGGACCACCGAGGCGTGGACCGAGCTGTTGACCAAGGCCGATGTGCCGGTGATGCCGATGCACGATCTCGAAAGCATCCTGCACGATGAGCATCTGGTCGCGACCGGCTTCTTTCCGGTCGTCGAGCATCCGACCGAAGGGCCGATCCGCAACATGAAGGTGTCGGCGACCTGGTCGGAAACCCCGGCCGAGCCAGTCCGGCTGGCGCCGCTCCTCAACGAGCACGGCGCGGAAATTTTGCGCGAAGCTGGTTTCGCCGCCGACGAAATCGCAACATTGGTGCGTGAGGGCGTGACCAGGCTCGCGCCCGCCGCACAGGACCGGTGACCGATGGATTTCGCGCTGTGGCGGCTTGAAGCAGTCATTCCGGGGCGCATCGAAGATGCGAACCCGGAATCTCGAGATTCCGGGTTCGATGCTTCGCATCGCCCCGGAATGACGGAAACAAACGAAGTCAAATCGCCATGAGCTTCATCACCGGCGTCGGGCTCACATCCTACGGCAAGCATGAGGGCTCGTCCTCGCTCGACCTCATGAGCAAGGCCGCCGCGCTTGCGATCGCGGATGCCGGGCTCACGCGCGCGGAGATCGACGGCATCCTCTGCGGCTACTCCACCGTCTCGCCGCACATCATGCTCGCGACCGTGTTCGCCGAGCATTTTGGCATTCGCCCGTCCTACGCGCATGCCGTGCAGGTCGGCGGCGCCACCGGGCTCGCCATGACCATGCTCGCGCATCATCTGGTCGATGCCGGCGTCGTGCGCCATGTGCTGGTGGTCGGCGGTGAAAATCGCCTGACCGGGCAAAGCCGGGATGCGTCGATCGCGGCACTGGCGCAGGTCGGCCATCCCGACTACGAGGTGCCGCTGGGGCCGACCATTCCCGCCTATTACGGCCTGGTCGCCTCGCGCTACATGCATGAATACGGCGTGAGCGAAGAAGACCTCGCCGAGTTCGCGGTGCTGATGCGAGCGCATGCGGCAACCCATCCCGGCGCGCAGTTCCACGACCCGATCACGGTCGCCGACGTGATGGCCTCCAAGCCGGTGGCGTTGCCGCTGAAACTGCTGGATTGCTGCCCGGTGTCGGACGGCGGCGCGGCCTTCGTCGTCAGCCGCGAGCCGACCGGGGAGGCGCGCGTGCGCGTCCGCGGCTGCGCGCAGGCGCATACCCACCAGCATGTCACCGCAGCACCAGCGTTGAGCGAGCTCGGCGCCGAGATCGCGATCGCAAGAGCGAAAGCAGCCTCAGGTGTGGCGATATCCGATGTGCGCTATGCCGCGGTCTACGACAGTTTTACGATTACGCTGGCCATGCTGTTGGAAGATTTGGGTTTGGCTGCGCGCGGCGAGGCGGCGGCGCGGGTCCGCACTGGCTATTTCAGCCGTGACGGCCAGATGCCGCTCAACACCCATGGCGGGCTGTTGAGCTACGGCCATTGCGGCGTCGGCGGCGCGATGGCGCACCTGGTCGAGACCCATCTGCAGATGACGGGGCGCGCAGGCAACCGCCAGGTGCGCGACGCCTCAATCGCGCTGCTGCATGGCGACGGCGGCGTGCTGTCCTCCCATGTCAGCATGTTCCTGGAGCGGGTGCGATGAGCGAAAAGTCAGCGGATTGGACCAGCGGCGAGGCGGCCATCCGCTATCAATCCTGCGCGGCTTGCGGCAGCGTGCAATATTTCCGTCGTGGCTTTTGCGCGGCCTGCGGCGCGACGGAACTCGCCGAGCAACGCGCCAGCGGCGAGGGGACGGTCTACGCGACCTCGCTGGTCTGCCGCGCAGCTACGCCGGAGACCCGCGCGCATGTGCCCTACAACATCGTGCTGGTCGACACGCCCGAGGGCTTTCGCATGATGGCCCATGGCGACAACGATCTCGCCATCGGCGATCGCGTCACGGCGCGGTTCGTACCATTCGCCGGACGGCTGGTGCCATTTTTTGAAGGGCGGGAGGAGTAATTTGAAAGGCAAAATAAGTAAAACGTCGTTGCGAGCCAACGGGTCGCTTGAATGCGCCCGATGGCACGCTACGCGAGGCAATCCACAACGCGCAACTAATGGGATTGCCTCGTCGTATTCGCTTTTTCGCAGTGACGATTTCCAGAACCTCCGAACGGAGGCTCTCGTTTCTTGTTTTGACGCCTCTTCTTGACGCGAACCCGGTACCAACTTTGCTCGAAAACGCTCTACCTCACGTAAAACAGAACACTGGCGATGACGAGCATTGCGGTCACCGCCAGCATGTGGACGAGCGCCTCCGAGGTCGCCCTCCTGGTGGCATTGTTCATGCCGTTTTCTCCCTAAACTTGGGCACGACTTATCGTTGCGCGAAGCACGCGCACGACCGTCAGAATTTTACTCGGAACGCCCCTCGACGAGTACTCGCCAATACTGAAAACCCCACGCGGCGAATATCGACTGTCCCAAGGTCGATCAGTATTGCGGCGGCAATTTGGCTCACTCGTGTTGCCCTTGCGTCGGTCTGTGGATACTGTTTTGGCAAATGATGTGTTCGCGATCGATGGCGACGAGCTTGGAAACCAAGGTGAATCATGGCCCGTATCGACTATAGCGACCCCGCCAAGGCCAACGACCGCACCCGCGAACTCCTTGGAAAGAACCGCAACGCCAACATCTTCCGGATGATGGCGCATTCGCCGAGTCATCTCGAACAATATTGCCGGCTGGGCGGCGCCATCCGCCACAAAGGCGAGCTCGATCCGATCGTGCGCGAGCTCGCGATCACGCGCACCGGCATCCTCTGCGAAGCGCCTTACGAAATCGTCGCCCACAAGCGCATCGGCAAGAATGTCGGCGTCACCGACGAGCAGAACGCTGCGTTGGAGGACTGGAAATCGGCGACCTGCTTCGACGAGGTGCAGCGCGCCGCGCTCGCCTTCACCGACGAGATCGTCACGCTAGCCCGCCCGTCCGACGCGACCTTCCATGCGATCGCGGCAAAACTGACGCCGGGCGCGCTGGTCGAACTGCAGCTCGCGGTCGGCTTCTACATCATGACCTCAAAATTCCTCGAAACCTTTGCGATCGACATGCAGCCGGTATCGGAAGTGGTCTGACCCTGAAGAGGCTGGACGTCCATCCGGGATCAATACCGAAAATGAATTGATCGATACTCAATAGAATGTCGATCCCGGCTGCTCGCGTCTTCTAAAAGCATGCGTCCGGCCGCCTGGAACGAAGACGAAAGTTCACGACCAGAGCGGGCTGCTTGCGTTCTGGGAGGAACCAATGACTGTGATGACCGCTGCGGTCGAAGCCAAAAGGTCACGCATCCGCCTTTTCATCGTGCTGATGCTGTTTCTGGTCACGACGGTCAATTACGCCGATCGCGCCACGCTCTCGATTGCCGGATCGGCGCTGTCCAAGGAGCTTCATCTCGATCCCGTCGCGCTCGGCTATGTATTCTCCGCCTTCGGCTGGTCCTACGTTGCGGCGCAAGTTCCCGGTGGGTGGCTGCTCGATCGCTACGGCTCGAAGTGGGTTTATGCCTGCAGCATCCTGATCTGGTCGGTCTTCACCTTCCTGCAGGGCTGGGTCGGCTTCTTCACGGCTGGAACGGCGGTCGCGTTGTTGTTTGCGCTGCGGTTCATGGTCGGGCTTGCGGAGGCGCCGTCGTTCCCGGCCAATGCGCGCATCGTCGCGGCCTGGTTTCCCGGCAATGAGCGCGGGACCGCCTCGGCCTTTTTCAATTCGGGGCAATATTTCGCGACCGTGCTGTTCGCACCGCTGATGGGCTGGATCGCGCATGATTTCGGCTGGCGCTATGTATTCTTCGTGATGGGCGGGCTCGGGGTCGTCATGGGGCTGGTCTGGATCCAGACCATCCACGGTCCGAAGGATCACCCCGGCGTCAATTCGATCGAGTTCGATTACATCAAGCAGGGCGGCGCGCTGGTTGACATGGATGCCGCGCAAGGCGCGGCCAGCGGACCGAGGTGGGATCACATCCGGCAGTTGCTTTCCAATCGCATGATGCTCGGGATCTACCTCGGCCAATATTGCATCAACGCGCTCACGTTCTTCTTCCTGACTTGGTTTCCGGTCTATCTCGTCAAGGAGAGAGGCCTGTCGATCCTGCAGGCCGGCTTCGTCGCGACGCTGCCGGCGCTTTGCGGCTTCTTCGGCGGTGTGCTGGGCGGCGTGATCTCGGATGCGATCCTGCGCAAGACCGGCTCGCTGACGCTGGCGCGGAAAATTCCGATCGTGGGCGGCATGCTGCTGTCGATGTCAATCGTCGGCTGCAACTATGTCGACGGACAGGCCTTCATCATCGGCCTGATGGCGCTGGCCTTCTTCGGCAAGGGCATCGGCGCGCTCGGTTGGGCGGTGGTATCCGACACGTCGCCCAAGGAGGCGGGCGGCATCTCGGGCGGGCTGTTCAACATGTTCGGCAACCTGTCGAGCATCACCACGCCGATCGTGGTCGGCTACATCCTCGCCGCGACCGGCTCGTTCAGCGGCGCGATGCTCTTTATCGGCGCCAACGCACTGGTCGCCGCCGTCGCCTACCTCTTTATCGTGGGCAAGATCGAACGGGTGCAATTGCAGCAACTGGCGCCCTGATTGTGCCGGCGAGCCATTCGGGATGACCTGGAACGGCGGCTTCGGCCGCCGTTGTTGTCTTGGTTGTTGTCTGGGAGGGATCGATGCTAAACTTGGCTTCCGGACAACCCATCGATTTCGGACACGCATCGATGTTCGATCTGAGCCAACTGCGCTGTTTTGTGACCGTGGCGGAAGAACTTCACTTCGGCCGGGCGGCGGCGCGGCTCAACATGACCCAGCCGCCGCTGAGCCGCCAGATCCAGGTGCTCGAGCATATCGTGGAGGCGCCGCTCCTGGAGCGCACAAGCCGCTCGGTCCGTTTGACGCCGGCGGGCCGGAGTTTCCTGCCCGAGGCCAGGCGCATCCTCAAGCTCGCGGAAAGCGCCTCTCAGGTGGCGCGCCGGATCGCCATGGGGAAGGCCGGGTCGATCAAGATCGGCTTCACTGCGGCGACGGCTTACGGGTTCATGCCGGAACTGATCGCGGCCTGCCGCGAGCGGCTGCCGGAGGTCGATTTCTCGCTCAAGGAGATGGTCTCGGGCGATCAGATGGAGGCGCTGGCGTCGGGTCAGATCGACGCCGGCCTGTTGCGGCCGCCGGTGGCGCGGGCCGAATTCGCCTCGATCCGGGTCGTTGCGGAGCCTCTTCTCCTCGCTGCCCCCGAAGGGCATCCGCTGGCCGGGGTCGAAACCGTCGCGGCGAAAGACCTCGACGGTCAGCCCTTCGTGATGTATTCGCCCTATGAATCTCGATATTTCCACGACCTTCTGGTCACGCAATTCACCCGCGCCGACATCTTGCCGCGCTATGTCCAGCATCTCAGCCAGATCCATTCGATTCTCGCGATGGTGAGGGCAGGGCTTGGGCTGGCGATTGTGCCCGAAGCTGCCGCCAACCTGAATTTCAGCGGAGTGGTGCTGCGGCCGCTCCGATTGCGGGCGCCGGCACAGGTCGAGCTCTTCCTGGTTTGGCGCCGCGATCACGAAAACCCGCTTCTGCCGTCGCTGATCGAGATCGCAGGCGGCCTTGCCCCGGCCCATACGAGAAGGGAGGATTGATGCATATTGGGCATTGTTCGATCCAGTGATTGGCTTGGACCTGCATCCGGCCGCGCTCCATAAAACGGCCCATCGAGCACGCGTACCATCCATGTTTCGGCACGTGCGTCATCCCGGCAATTTTCGACACGGAGCGGCTGCATCATGAGCAAAATGACCCCACAGGAAATGGCCCGGCATATCGGCGGCGGCTTGCTTTCATTTCCCGTCACGCCGTTTGGGGCGAACTACGCATTCGACGAGGAGACCTATCGCTCGAACCTGGACTGGCTCTGTGGCTACGATGTCGCCGGCCTGTTCGCAGCCGGCGGTACCGGCGAGTTCTTTTCGCTGACGCCGGCGGAGGTTGCCAGGGTCGTCGCGGTCGCGGTGGACGAAACCAGGGGCCGCACGCCGGTTCTGGCCGGGACCGGCTACGGAACGGCCATCGCCATGGAGATCGCGGCTTCCGCCGAACGCGCCGGCGCGGATGGTCTCTTGCTGCTGCCGCCCTATCTGGTGCATTCCGAGCAGCAGGGCCTCGCCGCCCATGTCGAGGCGGTATGTGCGTCGACCAGGCTCGGCGTCATCGTCTACAACCGCGACAACGCGATGCTGAACGAGGACACGCTTGCCCGATTGTGCGAGCGCTGTCACAATCTCGTCGGCTACAAGGACGGTGTCGGCGACATCGAGCTGATGACCCGGGTCTATTCGCGCATCGGCGACCGGCTGACCTATGTCGGTGGACTGCCCACGGCCGAGACGTTCGCGCTGCCCTATCTCGATATGGGCGTCACCACTTATTCGTCCGCGGTGTTCAACTTCGTACCGGAATTCGCTAGCGCCTTTTACGCCGCCGTCCGTCGTCGCGACCATGCGACGATCCAGGCCGGTCTGAAGAATTTCATCCTGCCGCTGATCGCGATCCGCAACCGCAAGAAGGGGTACGCTGTCTCCATCATCAAGGCGGGCATGAAGGTCATCGGCCGTGACTCCGGTCCGGTGCGCCCGCCGCTGACGGATTTGAACGAGGCCGAGATTACCGAACTTGCGGCGCTGGTCGCCAAGCTGCTGGGCGCCATCATGGGCGGGCTGGAAGCAGCCGAATAGAGACGAAACGCAGGCCGACCGAGCCTGTCGTTGGGAGGACGATGTGATCCAGAATGCCGTTGGTTCGGGCTTTTCCGGCACGCCCACGGTCACGGCGATGCAGGTCATCCCGGTTGCCGGGCGCGACAGCATGCTGCTCAATCTGAGCGGCGCGCACGCGCCGTTCTTTACCCGCAACATCGTCATCCTCACCGACAATTCGGGCCACACCGGCGTCGGCGAGGTTCCAGGCGGCGAGAAGATCAGGCAGACGCTGGAAGACGCCCGCGCGCTCGTCATCGGCAAGACCATCGGCGCCTGCAATAACATTCTTGCCGCCGTTCGCGGGCAATTCGCCGATCGCGATTCGGGTGGCCGCGGCAAGCAGACGTTTGATCTTCGCATCACCATTCACGCCGTCACCGCCATTGAATCGGCGTTGCTCGATCTGCTCGGCCAGCATCTCGAACTTCCTGTCGCAGCGCTGCTGGGCGAAGGCATTCAGCGCGATGCGGTCGAGACGCTGGGCTACCTGTTCTATGTCGGCGATCGTCGCAAGACCGATCTTGCCTATCTCGATAGGGCAGGTGCGGAGAATGACTGGTTCCGTCTGCGTCATGAACCGGCGCTCACGCCTGATGCGATCGTGCGCCTCGCCGAAGTGACGCACGACCTCTACGGATTCGCCGATTTCAAGCTCAAGGGTGGCGTGCTGCGCGGGGAGGACGAGATCGAGGCGGTGACCGCGCTCGCCAGGCGCTTCCCGAAAGCGCGCGTCACCCTCGATCCCAACGGCGCGTGGTCGCTCAACGACGCCATTGCCCTGTGCAAGGATATGCACGGCATTCTCGCTTATGCCGAGGACCCCTGCGGCGCGGAAGACGGATTTTCGGGCCGCGAGATCATGGCGGAATTCCGCCGTGCGACGGGGCTACCCACCGCGACCAACATGATCGCCACCGATTGGCGGCAGCTGTCGCACGCGCTGCGCCTCGGCGCCGTCGACATCCCGCTCGCCGACCCGCATTTCTGGACCATGCAGGGCTCGGTGCGGGTGGCGCAAACCTGTCGGGATAACGGCCTGACCTGGGGCTCCCACTCCAACAACCATTTCGACGTATCGCTCGCCATGTTCACCCATGTCGCGGCCGCTGCGCCGGGCAAGGTGACGGCCATCGATACGCATTGGATTTGGCAGGACGGACAAAATCTCACCAAGGATCCGCTGCGGATCGTCGGTGGCAAGATCGCGCTTCCGGACCGCCCCGGCCTTGGCGTCGAGATCGACCTGGCGGCGCTCGAAGCGGCGAACGGGCTTTACAGGGCGCACGGGCTCGGCGCCCGCGACGACGCCCGCGCCATGCAATTCCTGATTCCCGGCTGGACTTTTGACGACAAGCGTCCTTGCCTCGTGCGCTAACATCGTTTGCCATACCGTCCGTGGGAGAACTCGAATGAACGCCATCCAGAAGAATTTCATCGCCGGCGAATGGGTTGAAGGTCCTGCTCTCAGCCGCAACATCAACCCGTCGAACACCAACGATATCGTTGGCGAATATGCCAAGGCCGATCGGGCCCAGACCCTCAGTGCGATAGCGGCTGCGAAGGCGGCGTTCCCGGCATGGTCGCGCTCGACGCCGCAGGAGCGCTTTGACGCGCTCAACCGCGTCTCCGCCGAGATTTTAGCGCGCAAGGAGGAGCTCGGCCGGCTGCTGGCGCGCGAGGAAGGCAAGACGTTGCCGGAGGGCATCGGCGAGGTCGCACGCGCCGGACAGATTTTTGCGTTCTTTGCCGGCGAGACTCTGCGCCTGACCGGCGAGAAGGGAGCTTCGGTGCGTCCCGGTCTCGATGTCGAGATCACGCGCGAGGCGGTCGGCGTCGTCGGCCTGATCACGCCCTGGAACTTTCCGATCGCGATCCCTGCATGGAAGATCGCGCCGGCGCTGTGTTACGGCAATACGGTGGTGTTCAAGCCCGCCGAGATCGTGCCGGGCTCGGCGCATGTGCTCTGCGAAATCATCGCCCGCTCAGGGCTGCCTGCAGGCGTTCTCAATCTAGTGATGGGCTCAGGGTCCGTGGTCGGTCAGACCTTGATCGAGCATCCTGACGTCGCCGCCATCTCCTTCACCGGCTCGGTCACAACCGGCGGCAGGATCGCGCAAGCCTGCGTTGCCTCCGCGCCGATGAAGAAATTCCAGCTCGAAATGGGCGGCAAGAATCCGCTGGTCGTGCTCGACGACGCCGACATCAAGGTTGCGGTCGAGGCCGCGGTGAACGGCGCGTTCTTCTCGACGGGGCAACGTTGCACCGCCTCGTCGCGATTGATCGTCACCCAGGGCATTCACGACCGGTTCGTCGACGCCCTGACGGAGCGCGCCAAAGGCCTCGTCGTCGACGATGCATTGAAGCCTGGAACGCAGATGGGGCCGGTCGTGGACCAGATCCAGCTCGATCAGGACCTGCGCTATATCCATATCGGCAAGGACGGCGGCGCGAAACTTCATTGGGGTGGCGAGATGCTCAACCGCGAAACGCCCGGCTTCTACATGCAGCCGGCGATCTTCACCGCTGTGAGCAATTCGATGCGCATCGCCCGCGAGGAGATTTTTGGGCCGGTCGCTGCCGTCATTGCCGCGAAGGATTACGACGAGGCGCTGGCGCTCGCCAACGATACCGAATTTGGCCTCGCGGCCGGAATCTGCACCACAAGCCTCAAATATGCCTCGCACTTCAAACGCAACAGTGAAGCGGGCATGGTGATGGTCAATCTGCCGACCGCCGGCGTCGACTATCACGTGCCCTTCGGCGGCCGCAAGGGATCGAGCTATGGCGCGCGCGAACAAGGCGCCTACGCCCGCGAATTCTATACAACCGTGAAAACGTCCTACACCTATCCAGGCTAAGCTAGCGATTGAGCGGGACCACGACCAGGGAGAGCGCCGTGACCAAACATGCGACAGTGGGGGCCTTTGAACCGCGTTACATCCGGCTCGACGCCAACGACAATGTCGCGATCGTGGTCAACGATTTCGGGCTCCCCGCCAAGACGCAGTTTCCGTGCGGCCTTCAGCTGCGCAATTTCGTGCCGCAGGGCCACAAGGTCGCGCTCGCCGATATCGCCGAGGGCGCGCCGATCCGGCGCTACAACGAAGTGATAGGAACGGCCGCCCGGCCGATCCTGGCCGGCGAGTGGGTCGACGAGGCGCGTATACAGATGCCGACGCCGCCGGAGCTCGACAAGCTCGAGCTCGCCACGGCCGTTCCCGCGCCGCAGGCACCGCTCGACGGCTACACCTTCGAGGGGTTTCGCAATCCCGACGGTTCGGTCGGCACCAAGAACGTGCTGGCGATCAGCACCAGCGTGCAATGCGTCGCCGGTACGCTGGAGTTTGCGCTCAAGCGCATCAAGGCGGAGCTATTGCCGAAATATCCCAATGTCGACGACGTCGTTGGGCTCACGCACAATTACGGCTGCGGCGTTGCGATCACCGCGCCGCTAGCGATCGTGCCGATCCGAACGCTGCAGAACATCGCGCGCAATCCGAATTTCGGCGGTGAGGTCATGGTGGTCGGTCTTGGCTGCGAAAAGCTGGTTCCCGAACGGCTGCTGCCGGGCGAAGCGGGGGACAGTGTCGTACGCATGCAGGACGAGGCCTTTGATGGCTTCGGGGCCATTGTCGACGCCATCATGAAAATGGCGGACGAACGGCTCGCCGTGCTTAATACCCGCCGCCGCGAAACCTGTCCTGCCTCCGATCTCGTCGTTGGCCTCCAGTGCGGCGGCTCCGACGCCTTTTCCGGCGTCACCGCTAATCCGGCCCTTGGCTTCGCTGCCGACCTTCTGGTCCGCGCCGGCGCCAGCGTGATGTTCTCCGAAGTCACGGAAGTGCGCGATGCCATTCACCTGTTGACGCGCCGCGCCATCAATGAGGATGTCGGCCGTGCGCTGATCCGCGAGATGGACTGGTACGACAACTATCTCGCCAAGGGCGACGCCGACCGCAGCGCCAACACCACGCCGGGCAACAAGAAGGGCGGTCTCGCCAATATCGTGGAGAAATCACTGGGCTCGATCGTCAAGTCCGGCACCAGCCCGATCGTCGATGTGCTGTCGCCGGGCGAGCGGGTGCGCAAGAAGGGCATGACCTTCGCCGCGACGCCTGCGAGCGATTTTATTTGCGGCACCTTGCAACTCGCCTCCGGCATGACGTTGCAGGTATTCACCACCGGGCGCGGTACGCCCTATGGGCTCGCCGCAGCACCGGTGATCAAGGTGTCGACACGAACCGAATTGGCGCGACGCTGGAAGGACCTGATCGATTTCGACGCCGGCCGCATCGCCACCGGCGAAGCCACCATCGAGGAAACCGGTTGGGACCTGTTCCGCCTGATCCTGGAGGTCGCCAGCGGGCGCACCAAAGTATGGTCCGACCGCTGGGGCATTCACAACGACCTGACCCTGTTCACGCCGGGCCCGGTGACTTGAGTTGTAGCGAGCTTGGCTCGTTGAGGGACTGATCTTCACAGCTCGCAAGCTGCTCACCGGCACCGACTACCGGCAGCGTGCGGTGCAGTTGCCGTGGCGATCGATTGAGCCGAGGACCGCTGGCCAAAAAAAACGGCTTGATGACAACCGTTGCACCTCCTGCGGCTCTTGGAGATCTCTGGATTTGTCACCTGCGCTGGGGCATCCTGCCGTGCTGGAGGGCAGCCTTTCTCCGGAGGTGGCGAAGCATGACGCCAAACCTGGATATTGCGTCTTGGTTGACGGAGCTCAAGCTCGAGCAATACGAGGCGGCATTTCGGAACAACGCCATCGACGGCGAAGCCCTCGCCGAGCTGACCGACGCCGATTTGCAACAGCTTGGCGTGCTGCTCGGCCATCGCAAGAAGATGCTCAGCGCGATCGCTCAGCTCCGTGCCGGCAATGATCCGTCTCGCCACCGCATGCGGCCGGCAACGGAGTTGGCGACTACGGACGGCGAGCGTCGGCAGGTGACCGTACTGTTCGCCGACCTTGCTGGCTACACCGCGCTCTCCAGCCAACTCGACTCCGAACAGGTGCACGGACTTCTGAGTAATTTTTTTTCGCAGGTCGACCGGATCATTCGCGACCACGGCGGCCATGTCGACAAGCATATCGGTGACTGCGTGATGGCGGTGTTTGGCGCGCCTGTCGCGCGCGGCAACGACGCGGAGCGCGCGGTGTTGGCGGCGCTTGCGATCCGCCAGGCGGTGTCGAGCCAGACCACCACGTCGGCAAAGGCTCTGCAAACGCACGTCGGGATTGCGACCGGCGAGGTCGTCGCCAGCGGGACGGGCAGCGATATTCATCACGAATATACGGTGACCGGCGAAACGGTTAACCTCGCCGCGCGGCTGACCGACAAAGCGGGACTCGACGAAATTCTGATTTCGGATGGCGTATCCCGGACGCTGGGGTCGAAGCTGCAATGCCACGATGCCGGCGAACTTGCGGTCAAGGGCTTTGCCGCTCCGGTCCGTGCCTTCCGGCTCGAGGGATATAAGTTGGATGCGGACACCATGTTGGCCCCGCTGGTCGGACGCGAGCGGGAAATGCAGCAGTTCGGCGCAATGCTTTCGGCCTGCCGCAAAACTTCTGAAGGCTGTTGCCTCTTTATGCGCGGCGAGGCCGGCGTCGGCAAGACCAGGCTGATCCGGGAGTTCGAGCGCGAAGCGGTTGCCGCAGGTTTCGCCTGCCATGTCGCGCTGGTCCTCGATTTCGGGCTTGCGATCGATGCGATCCGGGCACTGGTTTACAGCATGCTCGGCCTTGCGATCGGCACCTCGGTCGAGCAGCGCTCCTTGGCAGCGACCTTGACGCTCAAGCAAGCTTTGATCTCGCAGGATGACGCGGTATTCCTGAATGACTGGCTCGACGTGCCGCACACGGGCGAGTTCTTCAGCCTCTACGACGCCATGGATAATGCGGCGCGGCTTCAGGGCCGGCAGCGATTGCTGGCGGCGCTGCTACAAGCGCTATCGCGGCGTACTCCTCGCATGCTGGTGATCGAAGATATCCATTGGGCTGACAGGACGACGCTGGACTCGGTCGCGACGCTCGCCAACGCCGTCGCCGAGTTTCCGGTGATCCTGATCATGACCTCGCGCGTGGATGGCGACCCGATCGACAGCCAATGGCGCGCCGAGGTGTCGGGGACATCGTTTGTTACGGTCGACCTCGGGGCGTTGCGCCGCAAGGAGGCGTTCGCGCTGGCGCGCTCGATCATTGACGCGGACGATGCGGCGATCGAACGGCTGGTCGACCGAGCCCAGGGCAATCCGTTCTTTCTGGAGCAGTTGCTGCGTCACTCGCTTCATGACTCCCCGGATACCGTGCCGAGTTCGATTCAGCCGCTGATTCAAGCGCGGATCGATAAGCTCGAGCCACCGATAAAGCGTGCGCTGCAGACGGCCTCAATCCTCGGCCAGAACTTTTCTCCGGATGCCCTAAGGCATCTGCTTGATGACCCTGCTTTCGATTGTACCGCTCTGGTCGCCAGCGCGCTGGTCAGGCCGTTGGGCCAGCAATATCTCTTTGCGCACGCGCTCATTCGCGATGCGGTTTACGCGTCGCTCCTGAGGGCACGCCGCAAGGAATTGCACGGCGGGGCAGCGGCCTGGTACGCGTCGCGCGATCCGACTCTGCGGGCCGAGCATCTGGAGCGGGCGGAGTCGCCTGACGCAGCCGCCGCCTACGCCGATGCGGCGGAGCGGCAATCGGGCCTGTACCGTCACGAACAGGCGCTCCAGTTGACGATCCGTGGCCGCGCGCTTGGCTCCAATCACGACGACCTGGTGCGCCTTGATCTGTTGCACGCCGGGATTCTGCGCGAACTTGGCCGACCGAAGGAGGCGATCCCGGCGTTTCGCGAGGTCGCGGAGACTGCTGGCGATGAAGCAGCAAAGTGCAAGGCATGGATCGGCGTTGCATCCTGCGATCGCCTGCTCGGTGGTCGCGAGGTCGGCCTTGCGGCGTTGAACGAGGCGGAGCCGATTGCACAGCGGCTTCAATTGACCAAGGAGCTTTCGGAGATCAACTACTATCGCGGCTCCCTGGCGTTTTCCGCCGGCGATATCGAGCAATGTCTTGCGCACCACAGCCAGGCTCATGATTTCGCCTTGCTGGCGAAAGACGGTGAATGCGAAGCCCGTGCGTTGAGCGGACTAGGCGATGCGCAATACGGTCGCGCGCGCATGCGCCTGGCGATCGATTACTTTCGTCGTTGCCGGGCGCTTTCGCAGGAGCGCGGCTACGGCCGCGTCGAGGTCGGCAGCACGCATATGATCGGCGCAATCCGCCGCTATCTCGGTGAACCGCGGGATGCGCTCGACGATCTTAGGAATGCGGCGGCAAGAGCTGCAGCTGTCAACAATTTCCGTACCCAAATGGTCGCATTGAACATTCTCGGGGAGGTCCTGGTTGATGCCGGTCAATCAGACCGGGCCCATGTGGCGCTGCAGGAGGCACTGCGGTTCGCTGAAAGCGTCAATAATCTGCGCTACCGCAGCTACATTCTCTATGAGATCGGCCGCGCCTCTTACTACGATCCTGCGCGGAGAGCGGAGGCTGTGGCATGTCTCGATGCAGCGCTGGCGCTCGGTCGCTCCTCCGACATGCGGTTTGTCGGGCCGCGGGTCTTGGCCATGATCGCGCTCGCCGACGACGCCCGCCGACTGCCGGCCCTGGCCGAAGGACGATCCATCTTGCGCAGCGGCTGCCTGGCGCATAACGCGTTGTGGTTCTATCGTGATGGAATCGAGGCCCATATCAAGGCGGGTGACCCCGACGCAGCCAGGGCCGACGCGACGGCGTTGGAGCTGTTCACGCGAGACGATCCATTGCCCTGGTCGCAGGCGTTCGTTGCGCGGGCAAGGGCGTTGGCGGACTATATCGACGGTAGGCGCGACGAGGCTTTGTTTGAAGAACTCCGGCAGGTGAGGTCGCTCGGTGAAAGCTCGGGCCTGAACGTCGCCCTCCCGGCCATTGATGCGGCGCTTTCGGGCTGCACTTGGACCGCTGTAAAGTCAACTATTTAGAGTTACCGGATTCGACATGGGTGGCCGCGCCCGGTGCGCCATTCCGGGGCGCGCCTAATTCGCCGACAGCAGGTTCACCCGGTTGTTGGCGACGATCAGCCGGTCGGCGAGAAGCTGCGCCAGATTGCGCATGATCCGCTCGCCGGCGCGCGGATGCCGTCCGCGGAATCGCTCGAAATCGGCGAGAGAGATTTCATAGGCGGTCGCCGACCTGTCGGCGAATACGTCGGCGGAGCGATGCGGCTCCAGCAGGGCCATCTCCCCGAACGCCATTCCCGCGGTCAGGGTTGCCAGCCGGATGCCGTCCGCCAGCGTGACGTGGACCACGCCGCTGCGGAGGAAGAACAGCGACGTGGCGCCTTCGCCTGACGTGACGATTCTCTCGCCCTGCTGATAGGTGCGTATCGCGGCAAGCGAATTGAGTTCAGCGAGCTCCTCGAGCGCGAGGCCAGCGAGCAACGGCTGCTCGGAGAGTTCGGTGGTATCGTGAAAATCGATCGTGCCGCCGTAGCGGTACACGATCTGGTCCTCGGCCCACTCGATAGCGGTGTCGAGCAGGTAGAAGTTGCGCACGTTGGAGAGGTCGCCGGTGCGTTCGGCCAGCGTTTTCCATTCCGCCGATGAGCGCCGGATCCCCGACAGGATCACCGTGACGCGGTGGTCGGCGAGCTCGCGAAAGCCTTCCGCGAGCAGGCGCGCGCCGGCCGGCGTCAGGGCGGCGACGCGGCGCAGGTCGAAAATGACGAACTGCGGGCGCGGCCTGCCGGCAAGCTGGCGCGAGACGTAATCGACATTGGAAAACGACAGCGTACCCACGAGTTCGAGCACGCGAACGTCGTGATGGTGCGCGGAAAGGATTTTCCGTTCGTGCGGCCTGCGGCTGCGGCGCGAGGCGCTCTTGCCGATATTGTAGTCGGCAATGATCGCATTGCGCGAATCGTCGCTGCGATTGAGCATATGCAGGTCGTAGTGGGCGGACAGCGCCTCGCAGACCTTGATGCCGCGGACGCTGTTGCCGTGGCTGTCGAGCCGCGGCGAATAGCTGCCCAAGCCGAGGCGCGCCGGCAGTGCCGCCAAAATGCCGCCGCCGACGCCGCTTTTGGCGGGGATGCCGACGCGATAGATCCACTCGCCGGCAAAGTCGTACATGCCGGAGCTGGTCATCACCGACAGCGTCCGCGAAATCGCATACGGCGTCATCACCTGTTCGCCGGTCACCGGATTGACGCCGCGATTGGCGAGCGTGGCCGCCATGATCGCGATGTCGCGCGCCGTCACCAGCACCGAGCATTGCCGGAAATAGACCTCCAGCACCGCGCCGACGTCTTCCTTGATGATGGTGGAATTGCGCAGGAGATAGCCGATGGCGCGATTGCGGTCGCCGGTTGTGCTTTCCGACGCGAACACCGCTTCATCCATCTTGAGTTCGCGTCCGGCAAAGCGGCCGAGCGCCCGGCGGATATATTCGAATGCGCCGTCGCCCTTGGCTTCGCGAATGAGGCCGGAGCAGGCGATCGCGCCGGCGTTGACCATCGGATTGAACGGATGGTTCTCGGCGTTGAGCCGGATCGAATTGAAGGGATCGCCCGACGGTTCGACGCCGATCACGCTTTCCACATGTGCCGCGCCGAGCGTATCGAGCGCCAGCGCGAACACGAAGGCTTTCGACATCGACTGGATGGTGAAGGGCTCGCGGGTTTCGCCGACCTCATAGACATGGCCGTCCAGGGTCGCGAGGCTGATGCCGAAATGATCGGGATTGGCCTTGGAGAGTTCGGGGATGTAGTGGGCGACTTCGCCGCTATGGTCGGACGCAAAATCCGCATGGCAGGCGGTCAGAAACCGCTGCAACGGCGGCATGGAGGCATTCCAGTTGCCCGCATGCCCTGCCGGCGCCGATCGCATCCTATTCATGTCGTATCCCGAAATGAGACAGCTTCACGTGCGATGTTACGTCGCATCGCACTGGGCCGAAACCGGCCTGGTCCCGCTTTTGGCACCGCAATGAGAATATTTTGCGCGTTGGCCGCGAGCGGCAAAAGCGCTTCAGGTCTCGACGATCGCGATCACCTGGCCTTCGGTGACGACATCGTCGATGGCGATCAGCAGCGATTTCAGCTTGCCCGCGGCCGGAGAGGCGACCGGTATTTCCATTTTCATGGCCTCGACAAAAGCGATGTCGTCGCCATCGCCGAGGTTGCCTCCGATTTCGACCGGCAGCGCACAGACGCGCCCTGCCACTTCAGTGACGATCTTGATATCTGGCATACCAACCCGCTTCTTGTTGTGGCGGCACAATGCCTGAGGTAGCCTTGTCTGCAAGTGGAATATTATTCCGTACGACGGAAATGGGTGGGCAACAGCCATGGGACGACGCTCGGAGCGGCTGAGCCGGCAGGGAATGCTCGCCAGCGATCTATCAGGCGAGGGAGACGTCATTCAGGTGGTGTCGCGCGCGTTCGATGTGCTTCGATGCTTCGAGGGCCACGAGGCGCGGCTCGGCAATCTCGAAATCTCCAACCGCTGCGGCTTGCCGCGATCGACGGTGTCGCGGTTGACGCACACGCTGACCCGGATGGGGCAACTTGTCTATCTGCCGCGCGACCAGAAATACCGCATCGGCCCGAGCGCGGTGGCGATGAGCACCTCGATGATGAAGGGGCTGCAGTTGCGCAACCTGATCCGGCTGCGGCTGCAGGACGTCGCCGAGCAACTGCCGGGCACCGTCGGCTTCGTGATCCCCGACCGCTATCATCTGGTCTATCTCGAATTCGCCCGCTCGGCGAACGCGCTCGGCCTGCACGAGACCACCGGCAGCCGCATCGCGATGGCGACCACCGCCGCGGGCCATGCCTACACCGCCGCGCTCGACGTCGAAGTCGGCGACGCGCTGCTGGCGGAAATGGAGCGCGAGATTCCGCAAATTGCCAAGACGCTGAAGCCGCGCCTCGAGAACAACCGCCGCTTCCTTCGCGAACACGGCTATGTCGTTGCCTGCGGGTTGTGGAGCCCGCATATCAACGGCCTCGCGGTGCCGCTGTGGTCGCCGCAGTACCAGACCTTCGTCGTGGTCACGATCGGCCTGCTTTCGGCGATGTTTGACGAGAAGCGTCTGCACAAGGAAGTCGCCCCGCGGATGATCGCGTTGGGTGCCTCGGTAGGCGGACTTCTGGAGGGCGGCGAAGGCGACATCTTCAACAACCGACTGGAGCGAAAAGCGATTCCGGTACGCGCAAACAACAACAATAATAATACGATCAAGACGGAGGAGACGAATGACCTGGAAGCCCGAACTCGACGACCTCGCTCGGCGCGAAGCGTTCGCGCGCGAGATGGGCGGCGTTGAGAAGGTCAAGCGGCAACGCGACCAGGGCCGGCTCACCGTCCGCGAACGCATCGACAAATTGGTCGATCCTAAAAGCTTCCACGAGGTCGGCGCGATCGCCGGCATCGGCGAATATGACGAGCACGGCGAGCTCAAGCAGTTGACTCCAGCCAATTGCGTGTTCGGTCGCGGCAGGATCGACGGCCGCACCGTGGTTGTGGTCGGCGACGATTTCACCGTGCGCGGCGGCTCCGCGGACGCCTCGATCTCCACCAAGCCGTTGATGGCGGAGGAAATGGCGCACGATTTCCGGCTGCCGATCATTCGTATCATCGAAGGTTCGGGCGGCGGCGGCTCGGTGAAGACCATCGAGACCAAGGGCGCTGCCAATTTGCCCGGCGGCATCGGCGGCACGCGCTCGTACTGGTACACGACGTCCAACATGGCGCGCGTGCCGGTGGTGGCGCTCGGCCTCGGATCGGTCGCGGGTCTCGGCGCGGCACGGCTGGCGGCGAGCCACTACTCGATCATGACCAAGAACTCCGCGATGTTCGTTGCAGGTCCGCCGGTCGTGAAGCGGCTGGGCCAGGATCTGTCCAAGCAGGAGCTTGGCGGCGCCGAGATCCAGACCCGCGCCGGCGGCATCGACGATGCCGTCGATACCGAGGAGGAGGCGTTTGCGCGCGCCCGGCGCTTCCTCTCCTATCTGCCGCAGTCGGTCTACGAATTGCCGCCGACCATTGCCTGTCACGACGATCCCGAACGAAGCGAGGAAGCGCTGATCAAGGCGGTGCCGCGCAGCCGCCGCCAAGTCTACAAGATGCGCCCGATCATCGAGGCCGTCGCCGACAAGGGCTCGTTCTTCGAGGTCAACGCCAATTTCGGCCGCCCGATGATCGTGGGCCTGGCGCGGCTCGAGGGACGCGCGGTGCTGTTGCTGGCGAGCGACCCCTTCCACTATGGCGGCTCGTGGACCGCGGAAGCCTGCCAGAAGGTGGTGCGCTGGGTCGATTTCGCCGAAACCTTCCATCTGCCGGTGGTCTATCTGATGGATTGCCCCGGCTTCATGATCGGGCTGGAAGCCGAGAAGGCCGCCACCATCCGCCACGGCGTGCGTGCGATGGCCGCCGTCAACCAGACCACGGTGCCCTGGTGCACCATCATCGTGCGCAACTCGTTCGGCGTCGCCGGCGTGGTGCATCAGCCTGCGGACCGCTTCTCGTTCCGCTACGCCTGGCCATCGGCCTATTGGGGCTCGCTGCCGCTGGAAGGCGGCATCGAGGCCGCCTACCGCGCCGAGATCGACGCGGCCGACGATTCCGCGGCGAAATTGAAGGAGATCGAGGACCGCCTCAACAAGCTACGCTCGCCGTTCCGCTCGGCCGAAAAGTTCTGGGTCGAGGAGATCATCGATCCCCGAAAAACCCGTTCGCTGCTCTGCGAGTTCGCGCGCCTCGCCGAGCCGCTGCGCACGCCCGGGCTAGCGACGAATATGACGATCAGGCCGTGAGTGGGAAGTGGCGAATGGCGAGTAGCGAATGGAAAGGAGAGCTATTCGCCATTCGCTACTCGCCCCTTTCACGCCACCACCGGCTTCGGCTGCCGCGGTGGAAGCCTAGCGAGAGCGGCCCCGCGCCGTGACTGGCCAGATATCGACGAGCGTATCGCCCTTCACCACATGATAGGCTTCGTAGAGGTTCACTGTAGGGTCGCAGTGCGGCGGGGCGAGAGTGACAAGAGCGCCGTAACCCGGTGCATCGTCACCCTCGGGCGCGACAATCATACTGTGCTCGTCGCCCATGAAACGGGTCGTCGAACCCTCCGGCGCTCCCTCGAGAACCCAGGGCGGCCCCGCCTCCGTGGCCATCGACTTGAGGCCAGCGTCAATCGTGGCCATCCCAGCAGTATTGGCACTCACCACCCGCGCGTCGATTTGCAGGGCCTGCTCGAATACAGGCCGTCCCGACCCGTGCAGGTCACAGGAGTGATATTGGCGGTCCATGAAGACATAGGAGCCGACCTGAAACTCGGTAAGCACGCCGAGCGATGTGTCGATGTGGTGCGTCCCAGTGCCTGCGCCGGTCACGATCGGCGGCGAGAGACCAGCGTTTTTCAATTGGTCGAGGACATCCTTCAGGTATTCGGTGCGCTCCTCAATCGCCGCCTTACGGTCGGCGTAGGAAGCAATATGCTGAAGCGTCCCGTAGTAGAACTGAACGCCGGCATATTTCAGAGACCTGCTCCGCGAGACGACTTGCGCGAGCGCGACTGCTCCGGCAGGCGATGCAACGCCGGTGCGGTGCATGCCGGGGTCGATGTCCACGAGGACGGTCAGTGGCTTGCCGCCCTTCTCGGCGGCCATGGACAGCGCCTCAACGTTCTCAGGATGGTCCACAACCACCATAAGCTCCGCGATCGCCTCGTTGAGGGCGATCAGCCGCGTGATTGCCTGGGGCGTGACCACAGGGGAGGTCACGAGAATGTTCTCGATACCTCCGCCACCCAACGCTTCGGCTTCGCCCAGCTTGGCGCAGCAAATCCCAACCGCGCCGGCCGCCATCTGCCGACGCGCCACATGCAACGACTTGTGCGTTTTTGAGTGCGGGCGGAGCTTTATGTCATGCTGCCTCGCGAACGCGGCCATCGCCGCGATGTTTCGGTCGAGCATCTCCAGGTCAAGCACCAGCGCGGGCGTATTCAGGGAGCGCCGCGAGCCCTGCTGGCCGACAAGATGCCTATGGAGCCGTTCGGCTTCGGTCATGCCTGCTGTTCTCCAACCTTCGGTTTACCCATCATCGACTGCGCAAGGAGAAGGGATAGCCGTTGATTGCTACCGCGGCAAGCGACACGCCTCCTGCATCAATTTCCGGCCCGGTCGAGCACGTCCATTGGGACGGCAAAGGTCATGCGTACATAGGAGGGCAATGCATAAGCCTCTCCTGGCAGGGAGGCGATTCCGGTCGCCTCCAACAGGTGGTTCCTGATAATTTGCGAGCCGGAAGTTCGCTACTCGCTATTCACCCCTTTCACGCCACCACCGGCTTCGGATATCGCGCGATCGCCAGCACGATCAGCGCCGCGACGATGCACAACGCGCCCGCAGCAAAGAATGCCGGCAGGTAGGTCGCGAGCATCGTGCGCGAGAGGCCGGCGCCGAAGGCGGCGGTCGCAGCGCCAAGCTGATGGCCAGCAAAAACCCAGCCGAACACCAGGTTGGCGCGCTCCGGCCCAAAACGCTGCGCGGTGAGGCGCACCGTCGGCGGCACGGTCGCGATCCAGTCGAGCCCGTAGAACATCGCAAACAGCGACAGCCCATAGAACGAGAAATCGGTGAACGGCAAGAACAGCAGCGACAGGCCGCGCAGGCCGTAATACCAGAACAAGAGATAGCGGTTGTCGTAGCGGTCCGACAGCCAGCCCGAGATGATGGTGCCGAAGAAATCGAACACGCCCATGGCGGCGAGCAGGCTTGCGGCCTCCACCTGCGGAATGCCGAAATCGAGGCACATCGGGATCAGGTGCACCTGGATCAGGCCGTTGGTCGAGGCGCCGCAGATGAAGAAGGTCGCGAACAGGATCCAGAACACCTGCGTTTTCGCGGCATCGCGAAGGGTACCGAGCGCAGCCGCCATGATCGGCGTGTTGCTCGCGGGCAGCGGCTCGGTGCCGGCATCGCCGAATGGCCTTAAGCCCACGTCGCTCGGCCGGTCGCGCATGATCAGGAGCACGGCAAAGGCCGATACACCGAGCATGAGGCAGATCAGCGCCAATGCGATCCGCCAGCCGAACCGCTCGGTCAGGCTCGCGAGCAGCGGCAGGAACACGAGCTGGCCGGTGGCGACGCTCGCGGTGAGGATCCCGACCACGAGCCCGCGCCGCGCCGAAAACCAGCGAGTGGCGATGGTCGCGCCCAGCACCAGCGCGGTCATGCCGGTGCCGACGCCGATCACGACGCCCCACAGCAGCATCAATTGCCAGACTTTTGTCATGGCGAGCGAGGCGACGAGCGCCGAGACCACGATCAGTTGTGCTGCGAGCGTCACGTTGCGCAGGCCGTGGCGGTTGAGCAGGGCCGCGGCAAACGGCGCCATCAGGCCGAACAGGATGAAGCGGATCGACAGCGCAGAGGAAATTTCCGCGGTGGTCCAGCCGAACTCATGTTGCAGCGGCACGATGAACACGCCGGGCGCGCCGACCGTGCCGGCCGAGATCAGCGCCGTGAAGAAGGTGACGGCGACCATCACCCAGCCGTAGTGGATGTTGCGGCGGGCGAGGGCGGCCGACAGCCAGTTCGAGATCATGAGGGTTCCTTGCCGGAATTTTCGGATGACGATGAGGTGTGAGAAAGTTGGGCGTTATGGCTTGCTTGAGCTCTCGACGATCTTGCATGATCGCATTTTGTCCGAAATGGCAGATTTCCCTCGATTTAGGACATCGCAGATCATCCTACCTTCCACCGTCATTGCGAGAAGCCCTTGCGACGAAGCAATCCATCGCGCTGCGTATGCGGCCGTGGATTGCTTCGCTCACCGGACGGCGCCATGCGCCGCCAATGACGGTTGATGATATCGATGATCAGAACTTCAAAATCTCTGAACTAGTGCACGATCCGCTCAACCGCGATCGCAGTGGCCTCGCCGCCGCCGATGCACAGCGCGGCCACGCCGCGCTTGAAGTTTTGCGCCTCAAGCGCATGCAGCAGCGTGACGATCAGCCGCGCGCCGGTGGCGCCGATGGGATGGCCAAGCGCGCAGGCGCCGCCGTTGATGTTGAGTTTCTCTCTGGGAATCGCAAGGTCGCGTTGCGCGGCCATCGCCACGACGGCGAAGGCTTCGTTGATCTCGAACAGGTCGATGTCGCCGACGCTCCAGCCGACCTTGTCGAGCAGTTTCCGGATCGCCGGGATCGGCGCGGTCGTGAACCACTGCGGTTCCTGGCTATGAGTGGCGTGGCCCTTGATCTCGGCGAACACCGGCAGGCCCTCGCGGTCGGCGAGCGAGCGTTTTGCCAACACCAGCGCCGCGGCGCCGTCGGCATTGGCCGAAGAGGCCGCCGGCGTGATGGTGCCGTTGGCGCGGAACGCCGGCTTCAGCCCGGGGATCTTTGCGGGATCGACCTTCAGCGGATGCTCGTCATTGGCGATGATCCGGGGACCTGCCTTCTCGGCAATCGTGATCGGGGCGATCTCGGCCTTGAACGCGCCGCTTTCGACCGCCTTGCGGGCCCGCGTCAGCGTTTCCATCGCGTAAGCGTCCTGATCCCCGCGGGTGAACTGATAGGCTTCTGCCGTCGCCTCGCCGAAATCGCCCATCGAACGTCCGGTCTCATAGGCGTCCTCGAGGCCGTCCATCATCATGTGATCGATGATCCGGTCGTGCCCGGCGCGGTAGCCCGAGCGCGCTTTCGCGAGCAGATAGGGCGCATTGGACATGCTCTCCATGCCGCCGGAAATCACGATGTCGGCGGAGCCGGCATTGATGATGTCATGGGCCAGCATGGTCGCCTTCATGCCGGAACCGCAGACCTTGTTGATGGTGGTGGCGCCCGTGGCATCCGGCAGCCCCGCGCCGCGCGCGGCCTGGCGGGCCGGCGCCTGGCCTTGTCCGGCCGGCAGCACGTTGCCCATGAATATCTCGTCGACCTTCTCGGGCGCGAGCCTGGCGCGCTTGAGCGCTTCGCCGATCACATGGGAACCGAGCTTGTGGGCGCTGAACGGCGCCAGATCGCCCATGAAACGGCCGAGGGGGGTGCGGGCGGCGGAAACGATGACGACGGGATCGGAGGTTGCGGCCATGGCGGTGATCCTCAAGCGGGAGCAAGGTTGGATGATATTCATCATATGATCGGGCGCAAAAATTGCAATGGACGCGGAGGTCTAAATTTGCCGTGAGGTGGGCTAGGTGGCGCGACAAATACAACTGTCATCATCCGCGAATGCGGATGACCCAGTAAATGCAACCGTCTCGATTCCCACGAACGGCACGGCGTACTGGATCGTCCGCATTTGCGGACGATGACGGCCTTGCGCGGGTTGGCTACCGCTTCCGGTCGATAAACCCCTGCATCAGCCGTTTCGGCTCGTCGGTCAGGAACGATTGCCCGAACATGCCGATGCTCAAATTCACTGACTCTTTCAGCGGCAGTTCCTCCCATTGCCGGAGCAGGACCTTTTGCGCGCGGAGCGCCTCCGGCCCGCATTCGAGCAGCGCGGCGATCGTGTGCTCGACCGCGGCGTCGAGACCGCCTTCCGGTGCGACCGCATCGACGAGCCCCCAGGCGAGTGCGGTGGGAGCATCGATGTTTTCGGCCGTCATCAACAGCCAGCGCGCGCGGCCCCAGCCAATCAGCCGCGGCAGCAGCGCGGCATGGATGACCGAGGGAATGCCGACGCGGACCTCGGGCATGCCGAATTTGGCGTCATGCGCGGCGATGCGGAAATCGCAGGCGGCTGCGACTTCCAGCCCGCCGCCGAGGCACCAGCCGGGCATCCGCGCGATCACGGGAGCCGGGAACGCCCGCACCGCTTCGCAGAGATCGCGCAGGCGGGTGATGAAGGCTTCCGCGGATTTCTGGTCGAGGCCAGCCATTTCCTTGATGTCGGCGCCGCCGATCATGCTCTTTTCGCTTCCCCCGGCGAGCACGAGCACGCGAATGTCCCGATCCGCCGCGAGCGTCTCCAGCCCCTCGCGGACGCCGTTGATGACGGCCGAACCCAGGATATTGAGCGAACCGGCGTTACAGATCGTTAATCGGACCACGCCGCGTGGGTCGCGGTCGGCGCCGCAATGGGGATTGAGCATATGCATGAAAAGGCCTCGACCGGTGTTTTACGGAGGTGTGGCAAGCCACTTCCCGGTGTTGGCACGATCTTGTCAAGGGCGCCGGCGACGTGGCGGCGGACCGGACCGGTTTCGTTTCGCAATGCCGCAACCGAATTAGGTAGGGTATTTTCGCCGTAAGCTGCTATTATATGACTGTAAACATCTCATAGAGCATGATCCGGAAAAGCGGGTACCGGTTTTCCGCAAAGATCATGCTCAAGCCAAAATTGGGACTGCCCATGCGCTATTCCAGGGAACACAAGCAGGAAACCCACGCGCGGATCGTGAAGAAGGCTTCGGTGCGGCTTCGCGAGAAGGGCGCGCATGGCATCGGCGTTGCCGACCTGATGAAGGAGGCCGGGCTCACCCATGGCGGGTTCTACGCCCATTTCGATTCCCGCGAAGCGCTGGTCATCGAGGCCTTTGCCTATGCGATGGACCGCTCGACCGAGCGCTGGCGCAAGATCGCCGAGCAGACCCCGCCGGAAAAACGGCTGGCGATGATCGTGGATTCCTACCTGAGCCCCGTCCATCGCGACGATCACGGCCATGGCTGCGCGGTGCCCTCGCTCGGCGCGGAGATCGCCCGCGAGAGCCCGAAGACCCGCAAGGCTTTTGCTGCCAAGCTGGAACAGATGATCGAGATGATGGCCGACCAGATCCCCGATGTGCCGCGCAAGGCTGCGCGAAAACAGGCGGCGGCAGCGCTCGCGACCATGATGGGCACGCTGGTGCTGGCGCGCATCGCGGGTAGCGGCGATTTTTCCGACGAGATTTTGGCCTCCGGACGCGAGGCGGTGCTGGGGCGCGCGGCGCGGGCCAGGTCTGCGGCGAAGAAGCCCGCTTCTCGGAAGACCGCCACGGCTGCCCGGCACTAGCCCGGGCGTCCCGGGGTATCGGCCTACGCCCTTGGTCGAATGACCTCATGTGCGGCCAATACCCGCATTTTCGCAAAACCGTTGCGCGTGGAAACCCTTCCCAAACGCGTTAAACACTGCAAGATGCCGCCCAAAACCGGCATTCGGTCAGTTGTGGAGGATCACATGCGCGCAATCGGACATTTTATCGGCGGCCGTGAGGTCAAGGGCACCTCGGGACGGACAGCCGACGTTTTCGAGCCGATGACCGGCGACGTCCAGGCCAAGGTGGCGCTCGCTTCCAAGGCGGAAGTCCGCGCCGCCGTCGAGAATGCCAAGGACGCGCAAGTGGAATGGGCGGCGACCAATCCGCAGCGCCGCGCCCGTGTGATGATGAAGTTCCTCGAGCTCGCCCAGCGCGACTACGACAAGCTTGCCGAGCGTTTGGCGCGCGAGCACGGCAAGACCGTCCCCGACGCCAAGGGCGACATCCAGCGCGGGCTCGAGGTGGTGGAATTCGCCATCGGCATTCCGCATCTGATGAAGGGCGAATACACCGAGGGCGCCGGTCCCGGCATCGATATCTATTCGCTGCGGCAGCCCTTGGGCGTGGTCGCCGGCATCACGCCGTTCAATTTCCCGGCGATGATCCCGATGTGGAAATTCGCGCCCGCGATTGCCTGCGGCAATGCGTTCATCCTGAAACCCTCGGAGCGCGATCCCGGGGTGCCGATGATGCTCGCAGAGCTGATGATCGAAGCCGGCCTGCCGGCGGGCATTCTCAACGTCGTCAATGGCGACAAGGAAGCGGTTGATGCGATCCTGGACGATCCCGACATCAAGGCGGTGGGCTTCGTCGGCTCCTCGCCGATCGCGCAATATATCTACGAGCGCGCGGCCGCCCACGGCAAGCGCTGCCAGTGTTTCGGCGGCGCCAAGAACCACGCCATCGTGATGCCGGATGCCGACATGGATCAGGCGGTCGATGCCCTGATCGGCGCCGCCTATGGCTCGGCCGGCGAGCGCTGCATGGCGGTCTCGGTCGCGGTTCCCGTCGGCAAGACCACGGCCGACCGGCTGATGCAAATGCTGATCCCGCGCGTCGAATCCTTGAAGATCGGCACCTCGATCGACCCGTCTGCGGATTACGGCCCGCTGGTGACGCGCGAGGCGGTCGAGCGGGTCAAGAACTATGTCGATATCGGCATCAAGGAAGGCGCGACGCTTGCCGTCGACGGCCGCGGCTTCAAGATGCAGGGCTACGAGAACGGCTTCTACATGGGCGGCTGCCTGTTCGACAACGTCACCAAGAATATGCGGATCTACAAGGAGGAGATCTTTGGGCCGGTGCTGTCGGTGGTGCGCGCCAAGGATTATTCCGAGGCCTTGGCGCTGCCGTCCGAGCATGACTACGGCAATGGCGTTGCGATCTTCACCCGCGACGGCGATGCCGCGCGCGATTTCGCCGCGAAGGTGAATGTCGGCATGGTCGGCATCAACGTGCCGATCCCGGTGCCGATCGCGTATTACACCTTCGGCGGCTGGAAGAAGTCCGGCTTCGGCGATCTCAACCAGCACGGCCCGGATTCGATCCGCTTCTACACCAAGACCAAGACCGTCACCTCGCGCTGGCCGTCCGGCGTCAAGGAAGGCGCGGAGTTCTCGATTCCGACGATGAATTGACGGGCGCGCGAGAGTCTGACTGAAATAGCTGTCAACAGGGCTCAATGCCGTCATTGCGAGTGCAGCGAAGCAATCCAGACTTTCTTTGCCGCCCCTGGATTGCTTCGTCGCTTCACTCCTCGCAATGACAACAGAGTGTGATTAGCAACGAATGCACTTCGCTCTCGACGAGGATCAGATTGCGGTTCGCGACATGGCGCGGGAGTTTGCCACGGAGAAAATCGCGCCGCATGCGATACGCTGGGACGAGGAGAAGCATTTTCCGGTCGACGTGATGCGCGAGGCGGCAAAGCTCGGCATCGGCGGCGTCTACATCCGCGATGACGTCGGCGGCTCGGCGCTGACCCGGTTTGATGCGGCGCTGATCTTCGAGGCGCTCGCGACGGGCTGTCCGACGGTGTCGGCGTTCATCTCGATCCACAACATGGCGTCCTGGATGATCGACGCCTACGGCGACGACGCCCAGCGCCGGAAATGGTTGCCGAAGCTGTGCACCATGGAGCTGCTCGCAAGCTATTGCCTGACCGAGCCCGGCTCGGGATCGGACGCGGCGGCGCTGCGCACCCGCGCCGTGCGCGACGGCGATCATTATGTGCTGAACGGCCAGAAGCAGTTCATCTCCGGCGCCGGAGCCGGCGATCTCTACGTCGTGATGGTGCGGACCGGCGGCGAGGGGCCTTCCGGCATTTCGACTCTCGTGGTTGAGGGCAACACGCCGGGGCTCTCGCTCGGCGCCAACGAGCGCAAGATGGGCTGGAACGCGCAGCCGACGCGCGCGGTGATTTTCGAGAACGCCCGCGTGCCCATCGCCAACCGGCTGGGCGAGGAGGGCATCGGCTTCAAGATCGCGATGGCCGGCCTCGACGGCGGCCGCATCAATATCGCGGCCTGCTCGCTCGGCGGGGCGCAGAGCGCGCTCGACAAATCGCTGGCCTACATGAGGGACCGCAAGGCGTTCGGCAAACGCCTCGACGAGTTCCAGGCGCTGCAGTTCCGCCTCGCCGACATGGCGACCGAACTCGAGGCCGCGCGCACTTTCGTCTGGCGCGCCGCCGCCGCGCTCGATCGCAAGGACCCGGACGCGACCATGCTGTGCGCGATGGCCAAGCGTTTCGGCACCGATGTCGGTTTCGAGGTCGCCAACCAGGCGCTGCAACTGCACGGCGGCTACGGCTACCTCAGCGAATACGGCATCGAGAAGATCGTGCGCGATTTGCGCGTGCACCAGATCCTCGAAGGCACCAACGAGATCATGCGGCTGATCGTGGCGCGCAAGCTGATCGAAGGCGCGCGATGACGACGTCCGCCGCCGTCGCAGCCGAACCCGACCTGATCGCCCGTCGCGAGGGTTTTGCCGGCATCATCCGGCTCAACCGGCCGAAAGCCATCAATGCGGTGACGCTGGAGATGTTTCGCGACATCGACAAGGCGCTCGACCAGTTCGAGGCCGATTCCGCCGTCGCCGTGATCGTGTTGGAAGGCGCCGGCGAGCGCGGCCTCTGCGCCGGCGGCGACATCCGCGCGCTCTACGAGAGCTCGAAAGTATCGGGCGATCTCGGCAAGGTGTTGTGGCGCGAGGAGTACATTCTCAATGCCCGCATCGCCAAATTTCCAAAGCCCTATGTCGCCTTCATGGACGGCATCGTGATGGGCGGCGGCGTCGGCTTGTCGGCGCATAGCCACCATCGCGTCGTCACCGAGCGGACGAAACTGGCGATGCCCGAAGTAGGCCTGGGCTTCTTTCCCGACGTCGGCGGCACCTGGCTGTTGTCACACGCGCCCGGCGAGATCGGCACCTATTTCGGACTGACCGGGCAGACCATGAACGGTCCGGACGCGATCCATGCCCGGTTTGCCGACGCGGTCGTGCCCGCGGCAAAATGGCCGGCCTTGCGCGCCGTCCTCACCATGATGCGCCCGGGAACGACGTCGGACGAGATCAAGATCTTGATCGATGGTTTTGCGACCGGCGAGACAGCGGGGCCGGTCGCCGCAATGCAGAAGCAGATCGATGCCTGGTTCGCCCATGACCGGATGGAAGATATTGTCGCGGCCCTGCGCGGGGATGGCTCGGAGCTTGCGCAAGCTACCCTCAAGACGCTCGGCGAAAAATCGCCGCGCGGCATGGTGGTGACGCTGAAATTGCTCCGGCTGGCGCGGAACGCATCCTCGCTGGAACAGTGCCTGGTGCGGGAGTATCGTGCCGCGCTGGAAGTGTTCAGGAGCGACGATTTTCGCGAGGGGGTGCGGGCCGCGGTGATCGACAAGGACCGCAGCCCGAAATGGTCGCCGCCTCGAATTGAGGACGTGACGCCCGAGATGGTCGCGCCATACTTTGCCCAAATCGGTGCCGATGAACTAGTATTCGGCCCGACGAAATAGCAACGCGGCTCAAAAAGCGGCCGCAAGCGGAGGAAATTGCGATGGCAACGATTGCGTTCATTGGCCTCGGCAATATGGGCGGGCCGATGGCGGCCAACCTGGTCAAGGCCGGCCACAAGGTCGTGGCGTTCGATCTGGTCGCGGCCTCGTGCGATCAAGCCAAAACGGACGGGGCTGCGATCGCGGAAAGCTCGGTGTCGGCCGTGAAGGGCGCGGATACCGTCATCACGATGCTGCCGGCGGGCAAGCATGTGATATCGGTCTGGAGCGACGTGGTGCCGGCCATGGCCAAGGGCGCGCTGATCATCGACTGCTCGACCATCGACGTCGAAAGCGCCAAGCAGGCGCATGCGCTTGCGGCCAAGCACGGCGTCGCTTCGGTCGATGCGCCGGTGTCCGGTGGTACCGGCGGCGCCAAGGGCGCCACGTTGACCTTCATGTGCGGCGGCGAGGAGCAGGCCTTTGCCGCGGCAAAGCCCGTGCTGGAGAAGATGGGCAAGAAGATCGTGCATTGCGGTGGTGCCGGCGCGGGCCAGGCGGCCAAGATCTGCAACAACATGATTTTGGGCGTCTCCATGATCGCCGTCAGCGAAGCCTTTGCGCTCGCCGAAAAACTCGGGCTGTCGCACCAGGCGCTGTTCGACGTCGCTTCGACCTCGTCGGGGCAGTGCTGGTCGCTGACGTCCTATTGCCCGGTGCCGGGTCCGGTGCCGACCTCGCCGGCAAACAACGATTACAAGCCGGGATTTGCCTCGGTGCTGATGGTCAAGGACTTGACGCTTGCGCAGGACGCAGCCAAGGCCGCGGGCGCTGCGACTCCGCTCGGCAAGCACGCGCAGGAAATCTATCAGGCGTTCGACGCCGCCGGTAACGGCGGGACGGACTTTTCGGGGATTATCCAGCACGTCCGCAGCCTCGCAGGAAAATAGCGATGACCACTTTCCAGGAAGCGCGCGCTTTTCTTTTGGAACATCGTACCGACTATGATGCCGCGGTGAAGGACTTCCGCTGGCCCGAGCCGGTGCCGTTCAACTGGGCGCTGGACTGGTTCGACGCCGAGCTTGCGCATGATCCGGCGAGCCGCGATCGTGCTGCGCTGTGGATTATCGATGCCGGCAGCAACGAGACGAGACTTTCCTTCGCGTCGCTGTCGGCCCGCTCCAACCAGGTCGCGAATTTCTTGCGCTCGCAGGGGCTCAAGCGCGGCGACCATTTGCTGCTGTTGCTCGGCAACGTCGTGCCGCTGTGGGAGACCATGCTGGCGGCGATGAAGCTCGGCGTCGTGGTGATCCCTGCGACCACGCTTCTCACCCCCGATGAGCTGCGCGACCGGCTCGATCGCGGCCGGGCCAGGGTCGTGGTGGCTACCCAGGACCAGCTCGCGAAATTTGCAGGCCTCGGCGGCAACGATCTCATCCGCATCGTCGTCGGCGCGACTGCAAAGCAGGAGGGCTGGCTTCCGTTCGAGCAAGCGGCCCGTTTCCCGGAATCCTTCGCGCCTGATGGCCCGACCGAAGCCGACGAGCCGATGCTGCTCTATTTTACCTCGGGCACGACCGCAAAGCCAAAACTGGTGCGGCACAGCCAGCGCAGCTACCCCGTCGGCGCCTTGTCGACGATGTACTGGCTCGGCTTGCAGCCGGGCGACGTCCATCTCAACATTTCCTCGCCGGGTTGGGCCAAGCACGCCTGGAGCTGCCTTTTCGCGCCCTGGAACGCGGGCGCTACCGTGTTCGTGGTCAACCAGCCGCGGTTCGATGCCAAGGGCCTCTTGGCGACCGTCGGCCGCTGCGGCGTCACCACGCTGTGCGCACCGCCGACGGTGTGGCGGCTGTTCATTCAGGAGAAGCTCTCGGATTTCAAGGTATCGCTTCGCGAGGTCTGCGGCGCCGGCGAGCCGCTCAATCCCGAGGTGATCGATCAGGTCCGCACGGCTTGGGGATTGATCATCCGCGATGGCTACGGCCAGACCGAGACCACTGCGCTCGCCGGCAATTCGCCGGGGCAGAAGGTCAAGGTCGGCTCGATGGGCCGTCCGCTGCCCGGCTATCGCGTCCAGATCACCGATGCCGACGGCCACATCGCTGGGGAAGGCGAGGTGACACTGGTGCTCGGCGCCGACCGGCCGGCAGGATTGATGCAGGGTTATCAGGGTGAGGACGGCAAACTGAGCGGCGCCGACGGTGACCTCTATCGCAGCGGCGATGTGGTGTTTGCCGACGACGAGGGTTACCTCACCTTCGTCGGCCGCTCAGACGACGTCTTCAAGTCCTCCGACTACCGGATCAGCCCGTTCGAGCTGGAGAGCGTGCTGCTGGAGCATGAATCGGTTGCGGAGGCCGCCGTGGTGCCGAGCCCCGATCCGATCCGGCTCGCGATCCCCAAGGCCTATGTGCTCTTGGTCGCGGGCGTCGAGCGCTCGCCGCAGACCGCGCTTTCGATCTTCCAGCACCTGCATACGCGGCTGGCACCGTTCAAGCGCATTCGGCGCATCGAGCTCGTGACCGAGTTGCCGAAAACGATTTCCGGCAAAATCCGCCGCGTGCAGTTGCGCCGCCTCGAGCACGACAACAACCGCGAGGATTCGCTGCGCGGACAGGAATTCCGCGAGGAGGAGTTTCCGGAGCTGCAGAAGCTGCGGACCGCCGGATCGGAGCACTGAATGAATGAAGTCTGGAAGAAGCCGCCGATTTCGCTTGCCGCCTATCAGAGCATGGTCGGCCACGAGGTCGGCGTGTCGTCATGGCATCTGGTCGATCAGGGCCGGATCAACGTCTATGCCGACGTGATCGAGGACCATCAGTTCATCCACATCGATCCCGAGCGCGCCAAGAAGGAAACGCCGTTCGGTTCGACCGTGGCGCACGGCTTTCTCACGATGTCGCTGATGAGCATCATGTCCTATGAGGTGATGCCGGTGATCGAAGGCACCACCATGGGCGTCAACTACGGTTTCGACAAGCTGCGCTTCATTTCGCCGGTGCGTGCTGGCTCCCGCGTCCGCGGCCGCTTTGTGCTCGCCGAAGCCAAATTGCGCAAGCCCACGGAATTGCAGTCGCGCACCAATGTCACCGTCGAGATCGAGGGCGAGGAAAAGCCCGCTCTGGTTGCCGACTGGATCGGCCTCATTTACTTCGCCTGAGCGTCGGAGCCCCAGCGCCGTCATTGCCGGGCTTGACCCGGCAATCCATCACTGGTCAAAACATTCTGATTTCTGTGTTGATGGATGGCCGGGTCAAGCCCGGCCATGACGAGAGTCTTAACATCCGGGAAGCATACTCATGACAATCAGATTTGACGGACGCGTCGCCATCGTGACCGGTGCGGGCAATGGTCTCGGGCGCGCGCATGCCCTGGGGCTCGCAAGCCGCGGCGCCAAGGTCGTGGTCAATGATTTCGGCGGCGCGCGCGACGGTACCGGCGGATCGCTGACCCCTGCGGAAACCGTGGTCGAGGAAATCCGCAAAGCCGGCGGCATCGCGATGGCTGACGGAACCGACGTTTCCAAGTTCGAGCAGATCAAGGCGATGGTGGCGCGCGCCACGGAAAAATGGGGCAGCGTCGATCTGCTCTGCGCCAATGCCGGCATCTTGCGCGACAAATCCTTCGGCAAGATGGAGCCCGCCGATTTTGCGAAAGTGCTCGACGTGCATCTGGTCGGCACCTTCTATTGCTGCAAGGCAGTGTGGGACGGCATGCGCGAGCGCAATTACGGCCGCATCGTGCTGACGACGTCTTCGTCGGGCCTCTACGGCAATTTCGGCCAGGCCAATTATGGCGCGGCGAAATCCGGCATGATCGGCTTGATGAACGTGCTGGCCGAAGAGGGGCGCAAGAACGACATCCGCGTCAATACCATCTCGCCGACGGCGGCGACGCGGATGACGGAAGAGCTGCTGCCGCCGCAGGCGCTGACGCTGATGAGGCCCGAGGCGATCACGCCGGCGGTGGAATATCTGTTGAGCGAGGACGCGCCGACCCGCACCATCATGGGCGCCGGCGCCGGCTCGTTCGCGGTGATCAAGATCATGGAGACCGAAGGCATCAATCTGCCGCCATCCGAATGGACGCCGGATGCGGTGGCCGCGCATTTCGCCGAGATCAGCGACATGTCGACGGCAAGGGCGCTGGAAGGCGCGTTCCAGCAGACCCAGAAATACGTGGCACAAGCCGCGGCGCGGGAAGGGATCAAGCTCTGAGTCATTCCGGGACGATGCGAAGCATCGAACCCGGAATCTCGAGATTCCGTGTCCACGCGAAGACGCGTGTCCCGGAATGACGGCGTTTCGAAATAACATTGCCGTCATCGGCGCCGGCCCCGCCGGGCTGATGGCCGCCGAAGTGCTTGCGCAAGGCGGCGTGGGCGTCACCGTCTATGACGCGATGCCGTCGGCGGGGCGCAAGTTTCTGATGGCCGGACGCGGCGGGCTCAATCTGACCCACAGCGAAGCGCTGCCGCAATTTCTGGCGCGCTACCGCGAAGCAACGCTGCGGCTTGAGGCTGCGATTCATGCGTTTCCACCAGAGGCCCTGCGTCAATGGAGCGAGGCGCTGGGGCAGCCGACCTTCGCAGGCTCCAGCGGGAGAGTGTTTCCAAAAGCATTCAAGGCGTCGCCGTTGCTGCGCGCCTGGCTGCGGCGGCTGGACGCATCCGGCGTGCAATTCGCGCTCCGCCATCGCTGGAGCGGCTGGAACGAGAACGGCGATCTGTTGTTTCAGACGCCCGACGGACCGCGCGCGAACGACGCCCGCGCGACCGTGCTGGCGCTTGGCGGCGCAAGCTGGCCGCGGTTCGGCTCCGACGGGGCGTGGGTCGAAACGCTCGCCGCCAAAGGCGTCGCGATATCGCCATTGCGGCCGGCCAATTGCGGATTTCTGGTCGGCTGGTCCGAGATCTTTCGCGATCGTTTCGAGGGCGAGCCGCTCAAGGGTGTCGCGCTGACCTTCGGTCCACACACGGTGCGCGGCGAAGCCATCGTCACGCGCGCCGGTATCGAGGGTGGGGCGGTCTATGCGCTGTCGGCGGAGTTGCGCGAGGCGATCGCGACATCGGGGGAGGCTGTGCTGCACGTCGCCCTGTGGCCTGATCTCGAGACCGGCAATCTGATCCGGCAGCTATCCACATCGCGCGGAAAACAGTCGTTCTCCAACTTCCTGCGCAAGGCGATCCGGCTGCCGCCGGTTGCGATCGCGCTGCTGCAGGAAGCGGCTATGGCGTCCGGCACGCCGCTGTCGTCGCTCCCGCCGAAAAACCTTGCCGAATTGATCAGCGCCGTGCCGATCAAGCTCACCGGCGTGGCGCCGATCGCCCGCGCGATCTCGACCGCCGGCGGAATTTCTTTTGATGAACTGGACGCCGACTTCATGATCGGCCGCCTTCCCGGCACCTTCGCCGCCGGCGAAATGCTCGACTGGGAAGCGCCGACCGGCGGCTATCTGCTGCAGGCGTCGTTCGCGACGGGAGTGGCGGCGGGAAGAGGGACGCTGAAGTGGCTTGAGACGCGAATGGCGAATGGCGAATAGCGAGTGGAATTCTCTATTCGCTATTCGCTACTCCCCATTCGCCCTACCTCAACTTCCCCCGCGCCGCGATCGGCAGCACGCCGACGATTTCCTCCCCGCGCACCATCACCACCTCGTCCATCATGTTGACGACGACGCAGACGTGGTTGGGTACGATCCGCACGACGTCGCCGACCTGGGGACGTGTGTTGCTGCGGGCGAGATCGAGAAAACCGTGCTCTTCAGCGAAGCGCGCGATCTTCGCCTCGGGATGCTCGAGGATGAGGCCATATCCGTCGAGCCCGCCGCCGGGATCGGAGGTCAGCGTCTTCGATCCTGCATCGAGAATCCCGCGCTCCGGGCCGGCGCGGCTGACGACGGTGGAATAGATGTTGAGCGCGCAATCGTCCCAGGTCGCTACCCCAGCGGCGACCTGCATGCGGTCGTTGTAGATATAGGTGCCGGGCCGATGTTCGGTCGCGCCTTTGAGCTTGCCGACGTTCTTCATGTTCGGCGAGCCGCCGGTGGAAACCATCTTTGCATCGAGACCGAGTTCGCGAACGCCGGCCAGCGCCTCATCGTAGAATTTTTGCGCCTCAGCCCAGCCGGTTTCGGTCGGATACAGCATGAAGCCCGCGAATGTGAGCCCCTTCGATGCTGCGATCTGGCGCGCCAGTGCGATGGCTTCTGCAGGGGTCTCTACGCCGGCGCGTTTGCGGCCGGTATCGCATTCGACCACGACCGACAGCGGCCGGCCCGAGGCGCTGGCCGCCTGCGGCAGCCCCGCGATCACAGTAAGATTGTCGGCGGCGACCGTCATGCTGGCCTTGGCCTGCAGCGCGGCCAGCCGCGCCATCTTCTCTTCGCCGATCAGATTGTAGCTGATCAGGATGTCGTCGATCCCGGCCTCCGCCATAACCTCGGCCTCGCCGATCTTCTGGCATGTGATGCCGTGGGCGCCGGCGGCGACCTGCATCTTCGCGAGCAGCGGGCTCTTGTGGGTCTTGATGTGCGGGCGATTGGCGACGCCGGCGGCTTCGCATGCCGACTGAATCCGCGCGATGTTGCGCTCGACCTTGTCCATATCGATGACGGCAGCGGGCGTGCCGTATTCGCGGGCGATTTTCGCGGCGAGGGGAGTGGTCATATTTTATGCCTGTTCAATTTCTTCACGGAGAACTTCAAGCTCCAGCCATCGATCTTCGGCTGCGGCCAGCTCCTGCTGCGCCTTTGCGATGGCGGCAGAGGTTTCGTCGAATTTCCGGCGATCCTTCCGGTAAAGATCGGGATCGTCAAGCAGCCGCTGCTGTTTGGCAATCTCACCCTGCAACTTGGCGATGGTTTTCGGCAGCGTTTCCAGCGCGTGCTTTTCGTTGAAATTGAGCCGGCGCTTTGGTGTGACCGCGGGTGCGGCGGCCTTCGGCTCCTTCGTGTCCTCGTCGACAGGCGCCTTCGCGGCCTCGCGCCTCAAATCCGCGCCGCGCTGGGCGAGCATGTCGGTATAGCCGCCGGCATATTCGATCCATTGGCCGTTGCCCTCGGGCGCGATCACCGAAGTCACGACGCGGTCGAGAAAATCGCGGTCGTGGCTGATCAGGATCACCGTGCCCTCGTAGTCGCCGAGCATTTCCTCCAGCACATCGAGCGTCTCGAGATCGAGGTCGTTGGTCGGCTCGTCCAGAACCAACAGGTTGGACTGTTTTGCAAGCGCGCGCGCGAGCATCAGCCGCCCGCGCTCGCCGCCGGAGAGCACCTCCAGGGGTGTGCGCATCTGTTCCTGCGCGAACAGAAAATCCTTCATGTAGCTAACGACATGCTTCGGCTTGTCGCCGACCATCACGTGATCGCCACGGCCGCCGGTCAAGGCCTCCGTGAGCGTCGTTTTCGGATCGAGGCTTTCGCGGTGCTGATCGAGGGTCGCCATCTCCAGATTGGCGCCCAGCCGGATGCTGCCGCCATCGGGCTCGCTTGCGCCGGTCAGAAGATTGACCAGCGTGGTCTTGCCGGCACCGTTCGGCCCGACGATGCCGACGCGATCGCCGCGCTGCAGCCGGATCGAGAAACGATCGACGATTTTGCGGTCGCCATAGGACTTGTCGATGTTCTTCGCCTCGATGACCATCCGGCCGGATTTCTCCGCTTCCGCCGCGGCGAGATTGGCGTTGCCGGCAGCGCCGCGATAATTTCGCCGCTGGTCGCGCAGCGCATGCAGATTGCCGAGCCGCTTGACGTTGCGCTTGCGGCGGCCGGAGACACCGTAGCGCAGCCAGTGCTCCTCGTTGACGATTTTGCGGTCGAGCTTGTGCTGCTCGCGCTCTTCTTCCGCCAGCACCTCGTCGCGCCAGGCTTCGAAGGCGGCAAAGCCGCGGTCGATCTGCCTGATCTTGCCGCGGTCGAGCCAGGCGGTGGTACGCGAGAGATTCGAAAGGAAACGCCGGTCGTGGCTGATCAGGACCAGCGCGCTGCGGCGGCCGTCGAGCTCGCTCTCCAGCCATTCGATGGTCGTCAGGTCCAGATGGTTGGTCGGCTCATCCAGCAGGAGTATATCGGGCGAGGGCGCGAGCACCCGTGCCAGCGCCGTGCGGCGCGCCTCGCCGCCGGAGAGGGTTGCAGGGTTCTCGTCGCCGTGCAGGCCGAGCTGCTCCAGCAGATATCGCGCCGCATAGTGATCATCGCCCGGACCAAGGCCTGCTTCGACATAGGCGAGCGTGGTCGCGTGGCCGGCGAAATCCGGCTCCTGCGGCAGATAGCGGATGGTCGCGCCGGGCTGCACGAAGCGGCTGCCGCTGTCGGCTTCGACCAGGCCGGCGGCGATCTTGAGCAGTGTCGATTTACCCGAACCGTTGCGGCCGATCAGGCAGACGCGTTCGCCCGGTGATACCGATAGTTCGACGCCCGACAACAGCGGCGTGCCGCCAAACGTCAGCGCGATGTCCTTCAACTGGATCAGCGGCGGCGCCATGGTTCAGCTCTGGCTCGGCGCTGGCTGATCGGCGCGGCGGCGCTGGATGCGGCGGATGGTCTGGTCGAGCGTCGACAGGAACGCCGAGCGGTCGCGGGCAGCAAAGGATCTTGGACCGCCGGTCACCTCACCGGACGAGCGCAGATCGGTCATGAGATTGCGCACCGCGAGCGTCATGCCGATCGATTGCTCCGAAAACGGCTTTCCGTTCGGCGCGATCACCTCGGCGCCGGCTTTGACACAGCGGCTGGCGAGCGGAATATCCGAGGTGATGACGATGTCGCCTGCGCCTGCGCGCTCCGCGATCCAGTCATCGGCGGCGTCCATTCCGGGGCCCGCGGCGATGCGCTCAATCAACGGGTCCTGCGGCACGCGGATGAATTGGCCGGCGACCACGCTGACCGGCAGCCCGTGCCTGATGGCGACGCGATAAATCTCGTCTTTGACCGGGCAGGCGTCGGCATCGACATAGATACGGGTGGTATTCTGGCTTGATGTCATCAGGTTTCGGAGAATGGCTCGGTGGCCAGCGTGTACTCCATCCCATGCAGAAATGCGAGGGAAACACGGCTTGCCTCAGCGGTTCCTTGGCGTACCATTATCTCGGAAATGACGATCCACATCGGGGAATCAAGGCATGACCAGCCGGCTCGAAACCTACCGCGTCGAGGCCTACAACACCGCAAAGTTGTCCGAAAACAAGATGCATGACGACACCGTGGCCAAACGGTTCGGCTTTTCCGGCGGGCTGGTGCCGGGCGTCGACGTGATGGCCTATATGATGCACATGCCGGTGGCGAAATGGGACCGCGCTTTTCTCGAGCATGGCCTGATCGAGGCGCGCTTCGTCAAGCCGGTCTATGACGGCGAAACCGCCGAGGTGAGCGCCGTCGAGAGCGACGGCGTGCTGACCATCGAGGTCGAAAGCCGCGGGGAAATCTGCGCCAACGGCAGCGCGTCGCTGCCCCTATCCGCGCCCTCCTTCGCGCTCGCCGATTTCACCGCGGTCGGCGCAGTCAGCGAGCGCAAGCCGGTGAGCACCAGTTCGTACGAGGTCGGCCAATGGCTCGGCACCGTGCCGCGCGACTGGGCGGGCGAGGCGGCGAGCAACTATCTCGCCGACATCCGGGAGACCGATCCGATCTACACACGCGAAAACCTCGGCCATCCCGGCGTCTTGCAGCGGGTGATGAACAAGGTGCTGGTCGACAATGCCATCCTCGGCCCGTGGATTCACGTCGGCAGCCGCATGCAGCTGCTGTCGGCGGCCAGGGCCGGCGACGAAATCACCGCGCGCGCGAAAGTAGTCGGCAATTACGAGAAGAAGGGCCACCGCTTCGTCGAACTCGACGCGCTGGTCGTCGCCAACGGCACCACGCCCGTGGCGCATTGCTGGCACATCGCAATCTACCAGCCGCGCGAGCAGGCGGCGGCGTAGGGGCGGGAAGGGGCACAGTCCCTCACACACTCAACTCGTCATCCTCCGCGAAAGCGGGGGATCCAGTACGCCGCGGCCCCTCGATTGATCACTGCCGCCTCTGGAATACTGGGTCGTCCGGTCAAGCCGCGCGATGACAGTTGGGTTTGCGACGGGAGCGGCAGCCCCTACGCCGTCTTCACCTTGGTATCCTGGATCGCGCGTCACACTCCGACCGTCATCCTCCGCGAAAGCGGGGGATCCAGTACGCCGCGGCCCCTCGATTGATCACTGCCGCCTCTGGAATACTGGGTCGCCCGCCTTCGCGAGCGATGACAGTTGGGTTTGCGACGGGAGCGGCAGCCCCTACGCCGCCTTCACCTTGGTATCCTGGATCGCGCGTCACGCTCCGACCGTCATCCTCCGGGATCCAGTACGCCGCGGCCCCTCGATTGATCACTGCCGCCTCTGGAATACTGGGTCGCCCGCCTTCGCGGGCGATGACAGTTGGGTTTGCGGCGGGAGCGGGGACCCCTACGCCGCCTTCACCTTCGCATCCTGGATCGCGCGCCAGACGCGTTCGGGGGTCAGCGGCATGTCGATCTCTTTGATGCCGTATTCGGACAGCGCGTCGAGCACCGCGTTGACGATGCAGACCAGGCTGCCGGCGCAGCCGGCTTCGCCGCAGCCCTTGGTGCCCAAGGGATTGGATTTTGCCGGCGAGGGATGGTCGCCGACCGTCATCAGCGGAATGTCGCCCGCGCGCGGCATCGCATAGTCCATGAACGAGCCGGTGATCGGCTGGCCGCTCTCGTCGTAGTTGATTTCCTCCATCAGCGCCTGGCCGATGCCCTGCGCGACACCGCCATGCAACTGGCCGCCGACGATCATCGGATTGACGATGGTGCCGAAATCATTGACGCCGGTGTAGCGCACGACCTGGACCACGCCGGTCTCGGGATCGATCTCGACTTCGGCGACATGGCAACCGTTCGGGAAGGTCGACGGCGTGTCCTTGGTGGCGTGATCGACGTCGAGCGAGGAGGGCACGCCGTCGGGCATCTTGCCTTCGCGCAGGCGCTCGGCCAATTCCATGATGCCGATAGAGCGGTCGGTGCCGGCGATGGTGAAGCGGCCGTCTTCGAATTCGATGTCGCCCTCGGCGGCTTCCATGCAATGCGCCGCCGCCTGCTTGCCCTTGGCGATCACCAGCGCGGAGGATTCGACGATCGCCGTTCCCGTCGCCGTGATCGAACGCGAGCCGCCGGTGCCGTTGCCGAAGCGCACGAGATCGCTGTCGTTCTGCTCCAGCGTGATCTTCTCGAACGGCACCCCGAGCTGCGCCGACAGCACCTGTGCGAACGGCGTGGCGTGGCCCTGGCCATAGTCGAGCGTGCCGGTGGTAAGTTTTACCGAACCGTCCGGCTCGAACGTGATCTTGCCGAGCTCGCCGCTCGGCGGCGCGGTAACCTCGAGATAGGAGCCGACGGCGATGCCGCGCAGCTTGCCGTTCTTGCGGCTTTCCTTCTTGCGCCTGGCGAAATTGGCGTGATCGGAAATCTCCAGCGCCTTGTTGAAGACGCCGGCGAAATCGCCGCTGTCATAGGTGACGCCGGAGGCGGCCGCGAACGGCAGTTGCGCAGGCTTGATGAAATTGCGCTTGCGAAGGGTGAGCCGGTTGATGCCCATCTCGTCGGCGGCGCGGTCGATCAGCCGCTCCATGTAGTAGTTGGCCTCGGGCCGTCCGGCGCCACGATAGGCGCCCATCAGCGTGGTGTTGGTCAGCACGGTCTTGATGTCGACGCCGAGCAGCGGCGTGCGATAGACGCTCGCCAGATTCTTGCCGGTATTGAGCGACAAGGGTCCCGGCGCGACGCCGGTGATATAGGCGCCGAGATTACCGTAGCCGGAAAGGCGGACGGCCAGGAATTTTCCCTCCGCATCCAGCGCGAGCTCGGCATGGATCAACTGCGCGCGGCCCTGGCTGTCGGACAGGAAGCTGGTCGAGCGCTCGTCGGTCCACTTCACCGGGCGTCCCAGCGCCTTTGCCGCATGCATGATGCAGGTATATTCGGGATAGTTGAGGTTTTTCATCCCGAACGAGCCGCCGACGTTGGCGGTCAGGATGCGGACTTTCTCCGGCGGCACGTTCAGGAGTTTCGCCAGGATCGCCCTGTTGCCGGACACGCCCTGGGTCGGAACCTGCAGCGTGTAGCGTTCGGTCGCCTTGTCATAATGCCCGAGCGCAGTACGCGGCTCCATCGACACCACGGCGACGCGGGTGTTGACGATGTCGAGTTTTGTTACATGGGCGGCGCTGGCGAAGGCCGCCTCGATCTTGGCGGTGTCGCCATAGTGATAGTCGAGCGCGACGTTGTTCGGGATGTGGTCGTAGAGAAGCGGCGCGCCGGGCTTGGCGGCTTCCGCAGCGTTGGTCACCGCGGGCAGCGGCTCGATATCGAGTTCGACGGCTTCCGCGGCGTCGCGCGCCTGCGCGATCGTCGCGGCCACGACAAAGGCTATGGGGTCGCCGACAAAGCGCACCTTGTCGGTCATCAGCGCCGCGCGGTTGGTCTGCAGCAGCGGCGTGCCGTCGCGGCTCTTCAGCGGCAGGCCGCAGCTGAAGGGGTTGTAATTGGCGGAGGCGAGGTCGAAGCCGGTCCAAACCCCGAGCACGCCCGGCATCGTTTTGGCGGCCGAGGTATCGATGTCCTTGATGATGCCATGGGCGTGGCTGGACCGGACGATCCAGGCATAGGCCTGGTTGGGAAGTGAGAAATCGTCGGTATACTTGCCCTTGCCGCGGACCAGCGTGTCGTCTTCCTTGCGCCGGACCGGCTGTCCGACGCCGTATTTTTGCAGTGCGATAGCGTTTTCGAGGGACGTCGGCGACGTGTGATCTTGCATGTAAAACGCCTGATTTTCCGCGATTTCGGGGCTTTTCGAACCAGATAATGCACGGATCGGGCCGCGACAACGGCAGATTAGGCATAGTCCTATGTGATGGGTTGTTGCACCGCCCCGCTTGCCTGCTAAAGTTTCCGTGAAAAGCAGCTTCCAGGCAGGCCGGAAATGGCCGCGGAAAGACAGTTTGAATGAATGATGACACGCCGCTCCGCGACGGCCTTTCGGCGCGTGGGGAGGTGCAAAGGCCGGTCGCAACAGGCGGCCTGGGGGTGTCCGGAGCGAACCATTCGCCGGCCCCCGGACACGCAGTCTACGCCGCGCTGGACCTCGGGACCAACAATTGCCGGCTCCTGATCGCCTGTCCCTCCGGCGACGGATTTCGCGTGGTGGATTCGTTCTCGCGGATCATCCGGCTGGGCGAAGGCATATCGACGACCGGCTGCATCAGCGAGGCCGCGATCGACCGCGCCATTTCAGCGCTTTCCATCTGCCGCGACAAGATCCAGTCCAAGAGGGCCAAAAGGCTGCGGCTGATCGCAACCGAAGCCTGCCGGGCGGCCTCGAATGCGCAAGGGTTTCGCGACAGGGTGGCGGCCGAGACCGGCATCCGGCTGGAAGTGATCGACCGCGAGACCGAGGCGGCATTGGCGGTGCTCGGCTGCTCGCCGCTGCTCGACCCCAGAGGCCGCGGCGCCATCCTGTTCGATATCGGCGGCGGCTCGAGCGAACTGGTGCGGATCGAGCGCGATCCGCAACAACAGAACGCGCAGCCGCGCACAAAAGCGTGGATGTCGATCCCGCTCGGCGTCGTCACGCTGGCCGAGCATTTCGGCGGCAAGGACGTCACCAGGGAAAGCTATGCGCGGATGGTCGAGGAGGTGGCTCGCCACGTCGCGCCGTTTGCCGCCGAGCACGGCGGCGATCTCCACGACATGCATCTGCTCGGAACCTCCGGCACCGTGACGACGCTGGCCGGCATCCATCTCAATCTAGTCCGTTACGACCGGCGCCGGATCGACGGCGTCTGGATGAACGATGCCGACATCACCGCGACCGTCGATCGCCTGCTCGGCATGAGCTATCATCAGCGCGCCGACAACAATTGCATCAGCATCGAGCGCGCCGATCTGGTATTGGCGGGCTGCGCCATTCTCGACGCGATCCGCAACGCATTCCCGTTGCCTCGGCTTCGGGTCGCCGACCGCGGCCTGCGCGAAGGCATGCTGGTCGAGATGATGCGCGAGGACGGCGCGCTCGGGACCTGGTGAATTGGCAATGGCAAAGGACACCACGGGCCGGCTGCACGTCACGGTCAGGAGCGGCGGCAAGCGCAAGCTGTCGTCAAAGCTGTGGCTGGAGCGGCAGCTCAACGATCCCTATGTGGCGCAGGCCAAGCGCGAGGGATACCGCTCGCGCGCGGCCTACAAGCTGATCGAGCTCGACGACAAGTATCGCTTCCTCAAGGTCGGCATGACCGTGGTCGATCTCGGTGCGGCGCCCGGCGGCTGGAGCCAGATCGCGGCGAGGCGCGTTGGCGCTGCGAACGGCAAGGGCAAGGTCGTCGCCATCGATCTGCTGAAGATGCCGGAGATTGCCGGCGTCAGCTTCGCGCAACTCGACTTTCTCGAGCAGGACGCGCCCGAAAGACTGATCGCGATGATGGGCGGCCGCGCCGACGTCGTGATGTCGGACATGGCCGCCAACACCACCGGCCACCGCAAGACCGACCAGTTGCGCATTCTCGGCCTGGTCGAAAGCGCCGCAGCGTTCGCCTGCGAGGTGCTCAATCCCGGCGGCACCTTCCTCGCCAAGGCGTTTCAGAGCGGCGCAGACGCGGACTTGCTTGCGCAGTTGAAGCGGGATTTTGCCAGCGTGCGTCATGTGAAGCCGGCCGCGAGCCGGCAGGACTCTTCCGAGCGCTACGTGCTGGCGACGGGGTTTCGCGGTCAGCCGAAGACGTCACCCTAGGATACGGCCGCTTTTGCGTGCTTCGCGGAACCTGCCATCGAGCGCGTTCGCGCGACGTGCTTGCATCACCGTCATAAAAACGCCCCCCAAGCGGACAAAGGCATTGCAGAGCGGATTCAGCGCCTCGCCAAATGCTCCTCGATGGGACGTCATACCATGGATTTGCAGCCCGTCCCCTTCGGCTCACCGCTTTCCGCATACGAGCGACAGGCGGAAAGCCTGCTCGCCGGTCACCGTGCCGCCGATCCCGCAGCCATCGATCTGTTCCATCGCAAGCATCCCGACTTCCTCGACGAAAAGATCAAATGGCGCCCGAAGTTCATTCCCGACTCCGACATCCGCGACGCCGCGCTCTCGCTCGACGATGCTCAGCTTACGATCGCCCGCCACTACGACTTCCTTGATTGGCGCTCGCTCGCCGCCTACGTCGAAGCTGTGTCACGGCAAGGTCCCGTCTTCGAATTCGAATCCGCAGTCGAAGCCGTGGTCAATGGCGACCTCGCCGCGCTGGAAGATGCACTCGGCCGCGATCCCGCTCTGGTTGGCGCCCGATCCAGCCGCGTCTGCGCTTTCGACCCGCCGGTTCACCGCGCCACGCTACTGCATTATGTGGCCGCCAATGGCGTCGAAGCCTATCGCCAGAAGACGCCGCCGAACGCCGTCGAAGTCGCCCGCGTGCTGCTGGAGGCCGGAGCCGAGCCCGACGCCCTTGCCGACATGTACGGCGCCGAGTGCACCCCCATGAGCATGCTGGTGTCGAGCAGCCACCCGGCCGAGGCGGGTCTCCAGGTGCCACTCCTCGAACTGCTGCTGGATTTCGGCGCCGCCATCGAAGGATGCGGCACCAGGAAATGGGGAACGCCGCTGTTCACGGCGCTCGCGTTCGGGATGATCGACGCCGCGCAAGCCCTGGCAAAGCGGGGAGCGCGTATCGAGCTGCCCACCGCCGCCGGATTGGGCTGCATCGACGACGTTGCCCGGATGCTCCCGTCGGCGGACGCCGACGCGCGTCACCGCGCGCTGTCCTTAGGCGCGCAGCAAGGGCACGTCGAGGCGGTCCGCCTGTTGCTCGACGCCGGCGAGGATCCCAATCGCTACAACCCGGAAAGCAACCATCCGCATTGCACCCCGTTGCACCAGGCGGTGCTGGGCGGCCACGAGACGGTGGTGCGGCTCCTGGTCGAGCGCGGCGCGCGGCTGGATATCCGCGACACCATCTGGCAGGGCACCCCGCTCGGTTGGGCTGTGCATGGCGGTGGCAAGGCGCATCCGCAGATGGCTGATTGCCTGCGCTCGCTAGGTGCTGTGGAATGATTTCGCATTTGCGCTGGAAGGGGCTGGCCAAGCTGCGCTTGGCCACCGTGGGACCTTGCGCGAGGTCCTATCGGCACGTCATTGCGAGGAGCGAAGCGACGAAGCAATCCATGCTTTCTTCGCGGCCCGATGGATTGCTTCGCGGAGCCTGTCATCGGGCGCGCGTTCGCGCGACCCGTTGGCTCGCAATGACGGGGAGGGAGCGCTACCCCAGCCGCTGATCCCGCGCGTCCTCGGTGGTTTCGCTTGCCGCTAGCGCGGCTTCCTTGGCCGCGCCCTTGCGGCTGGAGATCGCCAGCGCCTTGCGGCCGGAGATTTCGTGGCCGGCGTCATCGGGCATCTGCCAGAAGAACCAGCACGAGGCCGCCGAGATTAGGGCCACCACGAGGAAGGCCGGCGCGAACGCGGATGCGGTCAGCTCGGCCTGATGGTGCCACCACAACGTCGTCTCGACCGAAAAGGCGCCGACCGCGACGCCGGCTGACACCGCCAGTTGCTGGTTGACGCTAACCAGCGTCGTGGCCCGGCTCATCTGGCCGGGCTCGACCTCGGCATAGGCGACGGTGTTGATGGCGGTGAACTGCAGCGAGCGGAAGAAGCCGCCGACCACCAGGATGATCATGATCAGCAGCAGCGGCGTCGTCGCCGTGAACAGGGCGCAGGCGGCGAGGAAGACCGAGCTGACCACGGCATTGACGGTCATCATGTTGCGGAAGCCGAAGGTGCGGATGATGCGCGCGGCCAACGTCTTCATCCCCATCGCGCCGACGGCGGAGGCGAAGGTGACGAGGCCGGACTGGAACGGCGACAGCCCGAAGCCGACCTGCATCAGAAGCGGCAACAGGAACGGCAGCGCGCCGATGCCGAGACGGAACATGAAGCCGCCGATGATGGCGGCGCGCAAGGTCGAGAGCCGCAGCATCGAGAAATCCAGCACCGGCGATCCCGTCCGCCGCGCATGGAACACATAGAGCGTCATCGAAATCGTGCCGATCGCGATGAGCGACGCGACCACCGTCCACGGCAGCAGATTGAGGCCCGCGACCGAAAGCCCGAACGCGATGCCTCCAAGCCCGATGCCGGCCAGCACCAGCCCGTAGAGATCGAAGCGCTCGGGGTCCTCGCTCTTGATCGGGTCGATGTATTTCAGCGCCATGAAGATGCCGACCAGCCCGATCGGAATGTTGATCAGGAAGATCCAGTGCCAGGAGAAATAGGTGGTGATGAAACCGCCGAGCGGCGGGCCGATCACGGGGCCGACCAGCGCGGGCACCGTGACCCAGGCCATCGCGTTGACCAGCGCGCTCTTGTCGATCGAGCGCAGCAGCACCAGCCGGCCGACCGGCGTCATCATCGCACCGCCCATGCCCTGCACGATGCGCGCGATCACGAAATCGGTGACGGAAGAGGACAGCGCGCAGCCGACCGACCCTACCATGAACACCGCAACCGCGATTGCGAACACGATGCGCGCGCCAAACCGGTCGGCGGTCCAGCCGCTCGCGGGAATGAAGACCGCCAGCGACAACAGATACGAGGTGATGGCGAGCTTCAGCGTCAGCGGGCTCGTCGCGATGTCGGCGGCGATCGCCGGCAGCGAGGTCGCTATGACGGTGGAATCCATGTTCTCCATGAACAAGGCGGTGGCCACGATGAGCGGGATCAGGCGTTGCTTGTTCATCAAGTTCCGTAACTGGCGGAAGGGGTAAGGGCGGGCGAGGGGCTGAATCACCCCCTTGTCATACAGGCTATTGCGGAACCACCTACACCGCTAACTCTTGCGTGCCCCCGTGTTTTCGCATGCGGTTCGCGCAGCCGCCGCTTCAAGGCAAAGCCGTGGGCCATTGGACCCTTTTTGGTCGAATAGGTCAGTCCAAGATCAGCCGGTTTTCGGCCCTCCCGGCTATTGCTCCGGGTAAAAAGCCACCTAAATCCTGCGTGAGAGCGTCGCCCGAATTACCGCGCCGGGGCGCCGGAGAGCAGACCATGATCTATGTCCTCGCCGCCCTGTTGCCGCCGGTCGGCCTGTTGCTGAACGGGCAGCCGTTTTCGGCGATCTTCAACCTGGTCCTGATCGTATTTTGCGTGATTTTCGGGCTGGTTTTCCACATTCTGCTGCTGGTGCCGTCAGCGCATGCCGTCATCGCGGTCCACATGAAGCGGGAAGAGCGGCGGCACCGCGAGGTGGTCGAGGCGATCCGCCGGCATGGCCGGCCGCCGGGCTTTCAGCGCTGACGCCCCGACATCCCCACAAGAACGCAACTCGGCCATGAAAAGTCTTTGGTTGGCGCTTTGATTCGGCGCCCTGCCATGCTATCGACCGCCGTCAACCCCACCGATGGGCATCGATTCGACGGCGACGCCGACAGCTTCGCCGACGACGACGTTCATCCCAAATCTTGTCGCGGCTGACGGCCGCCGAAAGGAGTTGACGATGGCGCAGAGACTGCAGGGGATCCGCGAAGCCTATACGTTCGACGACGTGCTTCTCAAGCCCGGCCTTTCGGATGTCCTGCCGGGCGATGTCGACATCCGCTCCCACGTCACCCGCGCCATCCCGCTCAACATCCCGATCATTGCCTCCGCGATGGATACCGTCACCGAGGCGCGCATGGCGATCGCCATGGCGCAGGCCGGTGGCGTCGGCGTGATTCACCGCAATTTCGATTCCGAAGGGCAGGCTGCCCAGGTGCGGCAGGTGAAGAAATATGAATCGGGCATGGTGGTGAATCCGCTGACCATCGGTCCCGACGCAAAGCTTTCGGACGCGCTGGCGCTGATGAAGGATCACGGCTTCTCCGGCATTCCCGTGGTCACCGGTGGCGGCAAGGGTGTGCCGGGAAAGCTGGTCGGCATCCTCACCAATCGCGACGTGCGCTTTGCCACCGATCCCGACCAAAAAGTCTCCGAGCTGATGACGCATGAAAATCTCGTCACGGTGCGCGAGGGCGTCAGCCAGGACGAGGCCAAGCGGATGCTGCACCAGCATCGCATCGAGAAGCTTTTGGTGGTCGACGACCGCTACCGCTGTGTCGGATTGATCACCGTGAAGGATATGGAGAAGGCGGTCGCCCATCCGCTCGCCTGCAAGGATGCGCAAGGGCGCTTGCGGGTCGCGGCGGCGACCACGGTCGGCGAGGGCGGGTACGAGCGTACCGAGCGGCTGATCGACGCCGGCGTCGATTTGATCGTGGTCGATACCGCGCACGGCCATTCCTCGCGCGTGCTGGAGGCGGTCAACCGTATCAAGCGATTGTCCAACGCGGTGCAGGTGATCGCCGGCAATATTGCGACCCAGGAAGGCGCGCAGGCGCTGATCGATGCCGGCGCCGACGCGATCAAGGTCGGCATCGGCCCGGGCTCGATCTGCACCACGCGCATCGTCGCCGGCGTCGGCGTGCCGCAGCTCACCGCGATCATGGATGCGGTGGAAGCGGCGAAGAAGGCCGATGTGTCCGTGATCGCCGACGGCGGCATCAAGTATTCCGGCGATCTGGCCAAGGCGCTGGCGGCCGGCGCCGACATCGCCATGGTCGGCTCGCTGCTTGCCGGCACCGACGAGACGCCGGGCGAAGTGTTTCTGTGGCAGGGCCGCTCCTACAAGGCCTATCGCGGCATGGGCTCGGTCGGCGCGATGGCGCGCGGCTCGGCCGACCGCTACTTCCAGCAGGACATCAAGGATACGCTGAAACTGGTGCCGGAGGGCATCGAGGGCCAGGTGCCCTACAAGGGTCCGGTCGCCAATGTCATGCACCAGCTCGCCGGGGGCCTGCGCGCGGCGATGGGTTATGTGGGCGCGAAAAACCTCGCCGAATTCCACGACAAGGCGCAGTTTGTGCGCATCACCGGCGCTGGGCTGCGCGAAAGCCATGTCCACGACGTCACCATCACGCGGGAAGCGCCGAATTATCCGGGCGGGGTGTGATACGGGATACCGGAGCCTCCGACTTCGTCATTGCGAGGAGCGCAAGCGACGAAGCAATCCCGTCCTTTTTTCATTGACGAAACTGGATTGCTTCGCGGAGTTTGTCATCGGGCGCGCGTTCGCGCGACCCGTCGGCTCGCAATGACGAAAGACAATAACCGGAGGAAACAACCATGCCCCAGGCAAAACGCATCGTGCTCGCTTCCCGTCCCGTCGGCGAGCCGAAACCGTCCGACTTCCGCCTCGAGGAATATGCTCTGCCGACGCCCGGCGACGGCCAGGTGCTGCTCCGCACCATCTGGCTCTCGCTCGATCCGTATATGCGCGGGCGCATGAGCGACGGTCCGTCCTATGCGGCGCCGGTGCCGATCGGCGGCGTGATGGAGGGCGGCACGGTCAACGAGGTGATCGCCTCGAACCATCCTGCACTTGCCAAGGGCGACATCGTGCTGGCGCGCGCCGGCTGGCAGACGCATGCGCTCGCCGACGGCAAGGGGCTGACCAAGATCGATGCAAAACTGGCGCCGATCTCGACCGCAGTCGGCGTGCTCGGCATGCCCGGCATGACCGCCTATACCGGGCTGCTCGATATCGGCAAGCCGCAGGCCGGCGAAACCGTCGTGGTGGCGGCCGCCTCCGGTGCCGTCGGCTCGGCAGTCGGGCAGATCGCCAAGATCAAGGGTGCGCGCGCGGTCGGCATCGCCGGCGGCAAGGACAAATGCGACTACGTCAAGAACGAACTCGGCTTCGACGACTGCCTCGATCACCGCGACCCGGATCTTGCGGCCAAATTGAAGGATGCCTGCCCCAAGGGTATCGACGTCTATTTCGAGAATGTCGGCGGCGCCGTGTTCGAGGCGGTGTTCCCGCTGCTCAATGCGTTCGCGCGCGTTCCGGTGTGCGGCTTGATCGCGCATTATAACGACACCGAGGCGAAGCCGCCGAAATGGGCGGCATCGATGATGCGGGCGGTGCTGACCAAGCGCCTCACCATCCGAGGCTTCATCGTCAGCGATTTCGCCGCGCGCCACGCCGACTTCCTGCGCGACATGTCGGGCTGGGTGCGCGAGGGCAAGGTGAAGTACAAGGAGTTCGTCACCGAAGGCCTCGACAGCGCTCCCGCTGCCTTCATGGGGCTCCTGAAGGGCGCCAATTTCGGCAAGCAGTTGGTGCGCGTCGGGCCCGACAAGGGCTAATTGCACGGGCGAGGGTTGCGGAACTCGTTGTCGCTCCGCGAGCCGCTGTGGCCTCACGCGTCCTTGAGAAGGAACGGGGAACCTCTTCATCCAGCTGTCGTTGGCTTTTCTCATTCCATGGAGAGGCCAATGACCAAGCTTGGAATTCTGTCGGCCGGTTTCATCGCGGCCGCGACGCTGATCACCCCGGCGATCGCGCAGGAGGCAACCCAGGAGCCCGGCGTGTTCGGCTATAATTATCCAAACACGCGCTACCTGACCGGCGGATATGGCGTGAGGGCGACGCCGGGACCGCGCTACTATTACTGGAATCAGGCTCACGGATACCCGCCGGGTTATTACCCCCGGGTAGGCTACGGCTACGCCTACCGAGAGGAGTACGGTCGGTATCCGTATCGGCCGTATCCACCGGTCGGCGCGTTCGCAACAGCACCCTGGACTGACACGTCCGGCTACGGCTCTTACGCCTATTATGGCGAACCCGAGACGGTCTGGGGCGAGCCTTAGCTTTCCGGGGCGGAGCGGCCTGCCCAGATCGAGGCCCGGTGCCTTGACGTGAGGGACGCGGATTCACGGTTCCGTGCGGCGCGCCTGCGCTCGCTCAGTTCCATCCGCGTCTCGCGGCCTCGCGCACCTCGGAGGGTGACGCGGCGTAGCGGCGACGGAAAGTACGATTGAAATAGGACAGGTCCGCGAAGCCGTTCGCGAAGGCGATGTCGCTGATCGGACGGTTGTCACCGCGCGGATCGACCAGCGCGCGGTGGGCAAGGGCGAGGCGTTCGCGGAGCACGAATTCCGAGAATGTCAGGTTTTCCTTCTCGAACAGCATGCGCACGTAGCGCGGCGTTACATGATGACGCGCTGCGATGACGTCGATCTTCAGATCGCTGCGTCCGAGATTCTCGGTGATATCGGACTTGATCGCGCTCAGCCGCGCAGCCTGGACGCCGCGGCCTTTCGCGACGTGCGCCGCGTCGCGCGTCCCTCCGAGCGTAAGCGCCACCAGATCGTATACGTGCGCGACGACGAGATGCCGCGTGTCCGCCTGTTGCAATACATCCGTGGTCTGCAGAAACCGGGCGTACTTCAAGAGCAACGGCAGCGGCTCGGTATCGGCTGGAATGACGCGGACAAGCGCCGCATCGAGGTCGACGATCATTGGCGCGAGCGCGCTGACCGGAATGCTGATGTGGAGGCGCGAACCGGGATCGCAATCGCTCGAGGCGACGTCGGAGCTTCTGGTCACCGCGAGTTCGCCTGCGCCGGCCACCGCTTCGCGTCCGAACTGGCGCACGATGCTCTTTCCCGCCGATCTGACGTGCAAAATGAGATTATCGCTGTCGATCTGGGCGCGCGAGCGCTCGGTGTGAACGCCTGAGCAGTCGATTGATGCGAGCCCGAGGCCCGGCAACCTTCGCAGCGCGCTCCGGCAACGGAACGGACTGCCGGCGTGCGGCTCGATGTCGAGCTTGACGATCACGCGCCCATAGACCTCGCGCACGAAGGCGAGCCGATCGCGCTCCGCCACATCGTCGCTGGAAAACCGATGAACGTGAAAATCACCCGCGCCCGACTTCACTGAGTATCCCTCCGTTGAGTGCCCATTTCGCCATCTGTGTCGCCTGCCGGCCACAGCAGGTTCAAATCGGCCGGAACTTCCGCCGGGTCCTGGGTCGTTTCCGCATGGTCCAAGCCAGGCACCATTGGCCGAGCTAGGTTGCCTCCCATCAGTCTGAGATTGCTAATGAAAAAGCTGCCACTTGGTGCTACCGCCTTGCTCGCGGTGGTTGCGGCGATGACGCTGCCGGCCGCCGCATGCCGAATGGGGTTCTGACGTTGCGGGCGCGCTTTGCCTGGGCCTACGATTTCAATCCCGACCGCAATATAGCCGCCACCTTCCAGGCGCTGCCCGGCGCGAGCTTCGTCGTCAACGGCGCCGCGCAGGCCCATGATTCCGCGCTCACCACGGCATCCGTCGAAATGAAATGGCTCAACGGCTGGTCGGCGGCCGCGACCTTCGAGGGCGAATTCTCCGACGTGACCTGCAGGTAGCACTCCTGCCTTTGGCTTTAGTCAAACAAGCACCGGCTGGGCGTCGCTGAGTGCCCCTCTCGAGCTTTATTGAGTGCCCATTTCGCCATCTGCGTCGCCCGCCGGCCGCAGCAGGTTCAAAACACCGAGATTCCGCCGGGTCCGTGGGTCATTTCCGCATGGTCCAAGCCAGGCACCATTGGCCGAGTTAGGTTGCCGCCGATCCATGGGAGATTTTGGATGAAAAACCTGTTGCTTGGTGCCGCCGTCATGCTCGCGCTCGCCGCCTCCCGTTCTGCGGGCGCCGCCGACATTCGCCTTGAAGCCGATGGGCAATGGGTCGGCCAGACGTAGAGCCAGTTTCATCGCAGCGTCGCCCGGCATAAGCAAACCAACGACACACAGACGGAAGTTCGCGTCGCACCTGCCGATCACGGCGGCCGGACGTGGAGTGCTTCTGTCACGGCAGGTATTTATCTGATGATCATCTTAGTTGTTTTGGTCGCGAGCGCTTTGGTTGGACTTGCGATCGGTGTTGTGTTCTTCAGCGCCTTGGCGATCGTACTCGCCTCACCGTTTATAGCGTTCGTCTCGGCGGCCCTTCTTGTTTTTTATGGTTATGGGCTAGGACGTGTTGTGTTGGTATCAGCAGCGTCTCTTGCAGCTCTCCAAAGCTTCTATTTGGTGGGCGCAGTTATGAGGTATCTGACAAGCGACGACGAACAGGATCGCGCCCTCGTCACAAAGGGGCCGCTGCAACGCGCTGAATCGACACGCGCAAACTCTGGATGTAGCGATGTGCAGTTTGGGCGCGCGCCACAGAGAAGATCAAGCAAAGCGAGGCTCGACCTCGCCAAGCAAAGGCACGAATGACGGATCAGCAACATCCGGCATGTTCGCGACGCCGGCGCGTGCTTGATGACTTCCACCAGGGCTATGCCAAGCTCGGCAATTTCGAAATCTTCGACAAGCTTAGCCAATTCCCAACCACCGGGGTGGGGTCTTCGCCGATCGAGGACCTCGACTGGTGCGCGCACACACGACAACGTTGTTGCGAGGAAAACCGGTCCCCACCCATCGGGTCGCGGCCCGAGGGCATGCTTTTCCGGATCATGCCCTAGACTTTCAACGGTGTGCCAAGCAACTCGTCCAGGTCGACATCGACCTGGCCGGGCGCCCTGACGTGGCGGACCTCAAAGCTGTCGGGCTGGAAACGGTATTCCACCAGCCCGACTTCCTTGACGCCGATCCGTTCCTGCCGCGCATCGGAGATGATGAAACCCGCTGATGGCGCCCAGATGTTCCTGACGCCACCAAAGGTATAATCCCGGCGCTGGTGGACGTGGCCGCTCGCGACCAGCCGCAACTTGACCGAGCGCAGCATCTCGACCAGCCGCCGCCGCGCCGGCATCGGAACGTAGCGGATCGCGCTTGCTTCCAGCTCGGGATCGTCGGGCGCGTTCAGGTAGATCGGCTTGTGCAGGAACAGCGCTACGGGCTGGCCGTTGGCGGAGGCGAGTTCCGAGGCGAGCCAGTCGAACTGCTCGGCCTCGCTGACGAGACCGGAGTTCATCACCAGCGAATTGAGGCCGATGAAGCACCAGCCGGCGGCCTCGAAGCGCCAGCGGTCGTCGCCGAAGGCGGATATGAACGCCTGCCGCTCCTTCTCGGTGACGGGCTGCGACGGCACGGGGCCGACCTGGGTCGGGTTGTCGCCGATGTCGTGATTGCCCGGCAGATAACGGCACGCCACGGGCAGGGCGTCGTGCTGGGACCTCGCAAATTCGAGATCGTTCGGCTGCGCCGGGCCATCGAAGGCGATGTCGCCGCTGTTGACGACGAGGTCGGGGCGGGTCGCGTCGATATACTCGCTGACGCGCTCGAAATTCGTAATCAATGGGCGCAGGCGGCGGGCAAGGTGGGTGTCGGAAATCTGGGTCAGTCGGAATTCGCTCATGCAATCATCCTTCCGGTCCGATCATATCCGGAGCCGGCATCGAATTCATGACGCTTGAGGCATCGTCGTCCGAAGCAGGATGCTTTAAACAACGTTTCAAACTGTTGGATTAAGAAGACGAATTCGGGCGCTACCCAGAATTCTCTCTTGCGGATGACGCGAACTCGACAGCGCCGCGCCCTTCCGCGGGCAAGCACGCAATCCTCCCTGAGCGGGACCGAAATCGAAAGCAACTATCGACACTTGATCAGGCCAGCGGCGATCGTGGTTCAAGAACGCTCGCCAGATCGATTGTCAGGGCAAAGCCGGGCAGCTAATAGCTCTGGCGGGTTGGCGCCTGAGGTCAGGGGGAAATTCCAATGTCGGTTCAAATGGTTTTGCTGCCGGTCTTCGTCCAGATCGGGCTCACTTTCGCGCTGCTGTTGTGGATGGCCGGCATCCGCCGGCAGACGCTGGTCAGCGGGGAAACCAAGGTCAAGAACATCGTGCTCGGCCAGCCGAACTGGCCCGTCCGCGCCACCCAGATCGGCAATTGCTTCAAGAACCAGTTCGAAATCCCGGTCTTGTTCTACGTCCTGATCGCGCTGGCGCTGCCGGTCCGCCATGCCGATTTCGTCATCGTCTTGCTGTCGTGGGTGTTCGTGATCACGCGCTTCGCCCATGCCGGCATTTTCGTCAGCTCCAACGATCTCGGCCAGCGCTCGATGGCCTGGTTCGCCGGCGTCCTGGTTCTCTTGGTGATGTGGGTCTACTTTGCCCTGAAGACTCTGCTGCTGATCTAAACCCCTGTATTCGTTCTCGAACCGAAGGTTCTGAATGACCCCCGCTGCCCGGCTGTCCGCGGCCATCGAGCTGATCGATACCATCGAGGCGCAACGCATTCCCGCGGCGAAAGCGCTGAAGGAGTGGGGCTCGGCGCACCGCTTTGCCGGCTCGGGTGATCGCGCGGCGATCGCAGGCCTGGTCTGGGATGTGCTGCGGCGGCGCGCTTCCAGCGCCTGGCTGATGGGCGCGGACACCGCGCGCGCTCGCCTGCTCGGCATGCTGAAGCTTGAGCGCGGCATGGATACGGATGCCATCGCCGCCCTGTGCGACGGCAGCCGGTTTGCGCCGGACCCGTTGACCGAGGCCGAGCGCGCCGCGCTGACAACGCGCTCCCTCACCGAGGCGCCGGCGCCGGTCGCCGGCGACTATCCGGACTGGCTTGATCCGTATCTAGCGGATGTTTTCGGCGAAGACCGGGTCGCCGAGGCGACCGCCTTGGCGAGCCGGGCGCCGCTCGATCTGCGCGTCAACACCTTGAAGGCCAAGCGCGAGAAGGTTCTTGTTTCGCTCCGCCATCTCGGCGCCAAGTCGACGCCATGGTCGCCGCTCGGCCTGCGCATCGAGCTCGGCGCCGACGCCCGCAACCCCGGCATCCACTCGGAAGAGGATTTTATCAAGGGCTTTGTCGAGGTGCAGGACGAGGGTTCGCAGCTCGCGGCGCTGTTCTCCGCGGCAAAGCCGGGCGAGCAGGTGATCGACCTCTGCGCCGGCGCCGGTGGCAAGACGTTGGAGCTGGCCGCGATGATGCAAGGCAAGGGCCGTCTGATCGCGACCGACCACGAGAAGCGTCAGCTCGCACCGATTTATGAGCGGCTGTCGCGCGCCGGCGTGCACAATGCCGACATTCGCACGCCCAAGGGCGACGCCGATCCGCTCGCCGATATCAGGGCGTCCGCCGACCTCGTGCTGATCGACGCGCCCTGCACCGGAACCGGCACCTGGCGGCGCAACCCGGACGCCAAATGGCGGATGCGCCCCGGCGCGCTCGAAATCCGGTTGAAGGACCAGATCGAAGTGCTTGATCGCGCGGCCGCCCTGGTCAAGCCGGGCGGCCGGATCGCCTACATCACCTGCTCGGTGCTACCGCCGGAAAACGGCGGGCAGGTCCGTTCCTTTGTCGTGCGCCATCCCGAATTTTCGGTCGTGCTGCCCGACGAGACCGCGGCCGTGCTGTGGGACAAGGCGGATGATTTTGCCGCCGCCGCCTTGCGGTCCCCCGAGGGCTGGCTGATGACCCCGCGCCGAACCGGAACCGACGGGTTTTTCGTGTCGGTTCTGCGGAAACGGTAGGGTGGGCAAAGCGCAGCCGTAGCTCGAAGAGCGAAGGCGGAAGCGTGCCCACCATTCAAGGCAATGGTGGTGGTACAGTGGTGGGCACGGCGCAAGGGCGCCTTTGCCCACCCTACGGCCCCGGAAAGACGTGGATGGCCGGGACAGGCCCTGCCATGAAGCCCCTTCGAGGGTTGCGGGCCCGTTCCCCGTCGCGTATCTGCTTGCCATGACAGCAGCACAAGAAGCCCGCGAGTCGATGCCCCCTTTGGCCTCGGCGCATGACAAGATTCTGATTGTCGATTTCGGCAGTCAGGTGACGCAACTGATCGCGCGCCGCGTGCGCGAGGAGGGCGTCTATTCCGAGATCGTGCCGTTCCAGAAGGCCGAAGCCGCTTTCCGGGAGATGCAGCCGAAGGCGGTGATCCTCTCCGGCGGTCCGGAATCGGTGCATGTCGAGGGCTCGCCGCGGGCGCCGCAACTGATCTTCGACTCCGGCGTTCCCGTGCTCGGCATCTGCTACGGCCAGATGACCATGGCGGCCCAGCTCGGCGGCGAGGTCGAGGGCGGGCACCATCGCGAATTCGGCCGCGCCGATGTCGAGGTCAAGGCCACGAGCCAATTGTTCGATGCCACCTGGGGCATGGGCGAGCGGCACCAGGTCTGGATGAGCCATGGCGACCGCATCACCAAAATGCCGCCGGGTTTTATTGTCGCCGGCGTCTCGGCCAACGCGCCGTTCGCGGTGATCCAGGACGAGAAGCGAAAATATTACGGGCTGATGTTCCATCCCGAGGTGGTGCACACGCCCGACGGCGCCAAACTGATCCGCAATTTCGTCCGCCGGGTTGCGGGGCTGACCGGCGACTGGACCATGCGCGCCTTCCGCGAGGAGGCGATCGAGAAGATCAGGAAGCAGGTCGGCCGGGGCCGGGTGATCTGCGGGCTCTCCGGCGGCGTCGATTCCGCCGTCGCCGCGGTGCTGATTCATGAGGCGATCGGCGACCAGCTCACTTGCGTGTTCGTCGATCACGGCCTGCTCAGGCTGAACGAGGCCGAGACCGTGGTCGACCTGTTCCGGCATCACTACAACATCCCGCTGGTGCATGTGGATGCCTCGACGCAATTTCTGGCCGAGCTCGCCGAGGTCAGCGACCCCGAGCAGAAGCGCAAGACCATCGGTCGGCTCTTCATCGACGTGTTCGACGCCGAGGCAAAAAAAATCGGCGGCGCCGAGTTTCTCGCGCAGGGCACGCTCTATCCCGACGTGATCGAGAGCGTCTCGTTCACCGGCGGCCCGTCGGTGACCATCAAGTCGCACCACAATGTCGGCGGCCTTCCGGCGCGCATGAACATGAAGCTGGTCGAACCCTTGCGCGAACTGTTCAAGGACGAGGTGCGCGTGCTCGGCCGCGAGCTCGGCCTGCCCGAAATCTTCGTCGGCCGCCATCCGTTCCCCGGACCGGGCCTCGCCATCCGCTGCCCCGGCGAGATCACGAAGGAGAAGCTCGACATCCTGCGCTACGCCGATGCGGTCTACATCGACCAGATCCGCAAGGCCGGCCTGTACGATGCGATCTGGCAGGCCTTTGCGGTGCTGCTGCCGGTGAAGACGGTGGGTGTGATGGGCGATGGGCGCACCTACGAGTACGTCGTCGGCCTGCGCGCGGTCACCTCGACCGACGGCATGACGGCGGACTTCTATCCGTTCGACATGAAATTTTTAGGCGAAACCGCGACGCGGATTATCAACGAGGTGAAGGGCGTCAACCGCGTGGTGTATGACGTGACGTCAAAGCCGCCTGGCACGATCGAGTGGGAGTGAAGAGGCCATCGGCGGCAATAGGGCGACGCTAACAACAACATCCGCCGCCGACACCACGACTTCCTTCCGGTCTTCCTGCCCAGCTCCATGGGACTCCTGTCAGACAACACGTCGATCTGAGCGCAGCTGGGAGAGGATGTGAAGCGTCGCCGGAATCCCGGAGGGCAAAGGCGTACCATCGCGTACAAATCGGAGGGGCTGCTTTTCGGCGCATTTGAGCCATTGAGCCGTGGCGGTCTCGACGCGTAGTAATGCCCCTAATCGGACCTCGGCGATATTGGGGAGTCGGCCGCGCGAGCACGAGGCTTGCGATTAAGCCGTTGTCACTACGAAGCCGGCGCGCGGAAAATGCACACAAACCTCGCCGACCGCGTGATCGCTGCGCCGGATGACGATCTCATCGACGCCCGACGTGATCAATTCGCCGACGACTGGATCGCGTCCCGTATCGTCTGGAGTGACGCTGACGATCTGGCCAGGTTGCCGGCCGCTCGGGTCATGCGGGTCGGCGGACACTTTGGCGATTGATGTGGCAGTCCTGGCTACATCGAGCGCTATCCGGGAGGTCATTGGGCTCCGCTCGCCATGGCCGATATCGGCAACACGCTCCGCCCAGGCCAGCAGCCTTGGAAAGCCGTCGAGCGGCGCCGGCGTCGATCCGAAATTCTGTTTCAAGAACCAAATTGGGTGGTAGGCGGCAAGATCGGCAAGGCCAGGTGCCGAGCCTTGCAAAAACGCGCGGCCGTTGGCCAGCATCTGATCCAGCCAATAGAAATGCGCACGCAGCTGATCGAGCAGATTCGGCACTGCCGCCATCATGACGGCGGGGTCGATATTTCGGCCGGAGAACTTGACCCGGTCTTCGAGAAACCCTTCAGGCAATGCGTCGGGTCTCTTCGCGAAAGCGATGCCGACAGCCGGGTTGAACATCGTCTTCTCGGCCCACCACGCCAGCGCATCGGCCGCGCCACGACCGGCCGGATAAAAGCTCGGGCTGGGCTGCCGGCGTTCGAGTTCACGCATGATCAGCTGACTATCGCAATAAATGTCCGCGCCAATCTGGAGCACCGGGGTCTTGCGATAGCCTCCCGTCAGCGCCGTTAGGTCGGGTTTCGGCATGATGACGGGGATCTCCACCGATGCCCAAGCTAGGCCCTTGAGCCCAAGTCCGAGCCGAACCTTCTCCGAATAGGGGGAGGTTCCGTAATGATGCAAGATGATGTCGGCCATGTGGATCGCCTCGCTTTCGTGATGACGCGCTTGTTGCCGCGCCCTGGATATCAGGCGCGGGTACGTGACCGGCAAGCAATGGATTTGAGCGCCTTAAACGCCTCCACGATCGCCGAGCGGACGGCCGTCTGCCCGGTGTAGAGAGTGCCATGCGGCTCTCGGCCTCTCGTAACTTCCCAGACGCAATCGTCGGTCATCAGCGCCAACGCGCCGTCGACATCGTGTCGGTTCCACGGCTCCAGAAAGCGATCCACAAATGTGTCATTATAGCGTGGCATTTCGGCTCCTCTCGATGTCCCGCAAGCAGTCAGCGAGGAACTGCGCCAGCGCCGACAAACTCGGCGATGGCATGCGTCACGGCCTCGGGCTGCTCCAACACCAGAAAGTGTCCCGCATGAGGCAGGTCGATAACCCGGACGCGCTCGCCGAATTGCTCGCGGAGCGCGTGGCCATTGTCCGGCGGAGCCGCTTCATCATCGAGCCCCTGGATCACGAGAAGCGGGGCTGTTCCGGCACCCCACCAATCTTCGAGCGCCATACCCCGGCTGGTCGCGAGATGGGCGAGATGCACCGCCGGCCAGCATTCGACCT
>Ga0307479_10000155_pt1 | contig 63187 bp, 54 predicted proteins | sample atmos_gasesECM4C_FD_203743 | JGI IMG/M metagenome (GOLD analysis project Ga0307479, IMG submission 203743) | Hardwood forest soil microbial communities from Morgan-Monroe State Forest, Indiana, United States - atmos_gasesECM4C_515 | ecosystem: Environmental > Terrestrial > Soil > Temperate... | reverse complement strand
GAAAAATCAGGAACAAGCTGGAGAAGCCATTACTAATGAGGAGCGGCGCGTGAAGCTTCTTTTGTTGTTTCGCATTCTCGGGGGCGATTCTGGATTCGACGAGGTTCAGCTCGCCGTCTGAGGTGGACAAAATAATCAGGTAGTCGAAAGTCGATTCTTCTTTTTCAACGACTTTCCCATTGTCGGAGAGTTTTTCCTGCAGGACGCGTTCGGTGCAATTCGTTTCGGAGATCAGGTCGAGGAAGGATGCCGCTTGCTTGGCGGTTCGCTCAAGCAATACGTCAAGCTGTTCCTGCGCCGTGACGGGTTCGGGAGACACCACGCACAAAACAACGAGCCCGGCAAGTAGATACGGCGCTCTGACCACCCTTACGATCTTAGGCTTCTCTTTCATTTGCGCTTCCACTTGTTATCAAACCGATAGCCAAAAGTGACATACAACTGATTGTAGTTTTGCAATTGACCTCGATACGCGGTGAAGCCACCCTGCAGAAATAAGAGTGCGCCGATAGAAGTGTCGACGTTCCCAGTGAAAAATTTCGCGCTTTGGTTCCCGGCCAGCGAGGATGTGAAGGATTGATCTCCGCCTAACGCTTCGAAATGAAAACGATCTCCGAGGCTGCGGGACAAGGAGAAAGCGCGGTATATGCCAGAGCCAAAAGAGCTGGTAAAGCTTGAATAATGCACGTCCGCGCGCAACCTTATCTTTGGAACTTCCGCGAAGGTGATGCCATACATCTGGTTTAGCGAACTCGTTGCGTCGCCAGAGCGGCTACTGCGGCCCAGATCCGTGTATACGGAGATTTTCTTGACGATCTCGACGCGTACGCCGCCACTGAATCCCTGAAAGAGATACTTGTCCAATAGCCCGGTGCCGATCAGCTGCGGATCAAAGGTGGGAATATCGCGGAAATAGGTGTGATTCGCGCTGAATTCCAGCCGCGAAAAGGGTTGGAGTCGAAGAGTCACGAAACTTCGGCTAATTCCGGTGCCCGGAGAGAGCGTCGTAGGATTCCCGCTGGGCCGATCCACTTGTAGCGCCTGAAAGATTGAGAAGCCTCTCTTATAAGAAATGGAATTCTCGACAAAGGTAAACGGCCGCTTATCGTCGTATTTCGCAGTGGTAGTGCCTGTCGGAGTCGTCGTGGAATATTGAACGTTCTCAAAGTCCTCGCCAAAACCGGACGTGCTCGAATAATGGAAAGCCTCATAACTGCCGCCTTCCGCATTGAAAAAGGCACCGCCGAGATGCCGAGAAGGGTTGTAATTCCAGGAAGTCGGATCTGGTGTTGAGCCACCGAAGATCCCTAAGGTGGTTCCATGGCCAAGGCGACCGCCAAAATATCCGCCATCCAGCGTCTCCAGACTCGTGGCCCAGGGCAAGTACATTCGTCCGACTCCTAGAACCAACCGCGACTGGGGATTCTCATAGGTTAGGTTCAAGTGATAGGTGCGATTGATCAGATCCTGCAAAGTTTGCTGCGAGGCTGCGGAGTTCGAAGTTAGCCTTCCTCTCCAATAGCCCCGTAAATTCCAGTAAGTGCCGCCAATACGAGTAAAATCCACGCGAAGCAAGGCTCCAATGCTGGATGAAGTGGCCTGCGACGCGTCGCTGCTTCTCGTTTCGGTGTAATCGATTCCGATGCGCCCAGTCGCACGGTTGACCGAGGGCAATGGACGCCTCGGCACAAACGCCCTAGCTTCCTCATCCAGTGCGTCGCCGCCTTCACTGAAAGTGATCACCGCGGGATACTTGCGAGTCGCACTCATGGACTGCTGCTCGACCACAGCCTGGATGGCTTCAGCCGAGAGGTACGCGGTGTCCCCAGGTACAACATCCCGCTTGGGGGTGCGAATCTCGGTTACCGCCGAGGTTTCCGCCACCGCGATGACCACGAGCTGCGCCACAGGCTCATCGCCCGCACTGGTTTTAGCCCCCGCGCCGAGTCTCGGGTCCCTCACAACAAGTTTTATTCCTTCCGTGAGACCTGAGCTTCGTCCGCCGTCTAAATACGCAGAATCCTGCTCGACAAACTTAACGTGGAATTCAGTGCGCATTCCCGGATTGGCTACTGCCACCACAGCCCTCATATCCTTCACTGAATTCGGCTCCCCGCCGGCATTTGCTGCTGCGGGTTCCAGTGTAGCGGCGGAATTTGTGTCGCTTGTGGTTTCCTCTGGCTTGGCCGTGGAGCTTGGTGTGGGACTTGCTGGTTCAGCCGAGGCGGTTTCGGGACGAGTTGGAGGGGGCGAAACATCGATCGAGGCCGGAGCCGGGGTGGCAGATTCGGGCGAATTCAGGGCGGCCACGGCGGCGGATTTGGGTGCCGCGGTCTCCGCCTGGACGGGACTGCTTGGCGGCAAAGCCGTCGTGACGGGATTTGCGCGCTTCGCTGTCTGCGCCGACGCGTTTTCGGAAGAGTCTTCCGTTCTCGTCGCTCCCGGGAACTGATTCAGAACGACGATTGCTGACTTTGCTGTTTTTGATGCCTCCACTACAGGAGAATCCGCCACGGGCGGCTCGGTCAGAGCATCCGTCGTGGTGCTGGCAGATGCTGCGGGCAGATTCTGCGAAGTCTCCGGTGCGGTATTCGCTGTCGCATCCAACGGTTGGGCCGTTGCTGCTGAACTATCTTGCGGCGCGGGCAGCGCCGATTCTGATGAGTTCGGCACTGGCTCTGATTTCGCTACTTGTGTCGCGGCATCGTTCGCGGGTGCAGGCTGACCTGGTTTCTCAAACTTCGGACCTTTTGAGACTGTCGGCTTACCGGGCTTGCGACGGAAAATGCCGGAGAGCGCTCCCGCAACAGAAGCCGTGGCTGTGCTCCGTGCCGCCGGCGCGGTGCTCCGGCTGCCGAAGACGTCAGCAGTATTGGGGGTGTCTGACGACGCTCCCTTCAGAAGAGGGCCGACGCGCAGCACAACGGAATTTGCATCGGGAGATAGAAGGTACTGTTCCGCACGATCAATTTCCACAACAACGCGAGTGAGCGGTGGGTTCTCGCTTTGCATCCACAGACGAACGGCAAGAATCCCGGCGTGATTGACTTGGATGCGGCGTGGAAGCCCACGGTAGACAGCGCCGGGCAGATCAAGTGTGAGCGAGTCACGATATGTCGAGATGACTTCGGCGGAGGGCACGGGCGCAGTGGTGTCTAGCGCGATGCGTACTCCTGTTTCTTGCTCGGAGATATTGATTCCCGTGACTTCGGCTGGGCCGCTCGTTGTGTTTTGAGCGGCGGCGAAAGGCGCCAATAGGAAGAATGCCACTAATTGTCTCGCTTGTATCATTCCTTAAACTCATATTTTCCAGGCCGCGATGCATCGCTGAGGTTGCACCGAACGAACTAGCCGATCTAAGTTCTTGTCCTCCCCGGCCGAGGAGTACTTCGATTCGGACAATCGCTTAGAAAACCCTATCTCTGAGAATCTCCCCTCGATGTCGATCTGTTTTATCCCGCGGTCAGCCACCGAAAAGAGTTTTAGTGCTTATGGCACTGATAACAATTCACGCTGTTATACACATACCCGCCGACGTTCGGGTGATGGAAATTGGCCGGGTTCCCGCCCCCATGGCAACCCGTGCATTGGAAAATCGTGTAATCGTTCGGATTCGTGTGGCAGGTCGCGCACACACTGTTAGCGTTCCCATGGGTCATTGGGAACCAGGTATGGTTGAACGTTGCCCCCGTCCACGCAGTTGTGTTGTGGCAAGTCGTGCAGGTGGTCGTAAAAACGGTTGGCGCCGCTTTATGAACTGGATTCGTGGTGGCGTTGTAGTCTGCTTGGTGGCAACCGTAGCAGGTCGTCGGAAGAGTGGTGTAGTTATTATTTACGTGACATGTAGCGCAGGCTACGGTCGTATGGAATCCCGTCAGCGGAAACGCCGTGGTGTTGTGGTCAAACTTTCCGTTCGTCCACAGCGTGGTGTCGTGGCAGAGCTGGCAGGTTGTAGGGAAACCTACCTGGATGTGGTTAATCGGCGTAGTTGCGGTGTTGTAATCGTTCAGGTGGCAGGACACGCAGGCCGTGTTCGCACTTGTCAAATTATAGTTGTTGTTGACGTGGCAATCGGCGCAGGCCCGAGGAGGAACGGTGTGCGAATTGGTTAGTGGGAACCCAGTGGTCGAGTGATCGAACTTGCCATCGGTCCAGACTATCGTGTCGTGGCAGCTTTCGCAGGTCGTGGGGAAGCCCATCTGGACGTGGTTCACTGGGGCCGTCGCTGTGTTGTAATCCTTCAAATGGCATGACGCGCAAGCGGTGGTCGTCAGGTTGTAGTTGTTGTTGATGTGGCAATCGAGGCACACGCGCGGAGGATCGGCGTGCGCATTGGTCAGTGGGAAACCCACTGAGGTGTGGTCAAAGGTTGCCGGCTGCCAGGCAATCGTGGTGTGGCACGTCTGGCAGGTCTGCGAGAATCCCCCTGCGACGTGGTTTGGATTGGTGGCGCCTTGAAAGTCCTTCAAGTGGCAGGAAGCGCAAGCTGTAGTCGTCAGGTTGTAATTATTGTTGATATGGCAGTCCAAGCACATGCGCGGAGGATCGGCGTGCGCGTTGGTCAGCGGGAAACCCACGGTGGTGTGGTCAAAGTTTGCTGGCTGCCAGGCAATCGTGGTGTGGCACGTCTGGCAGGTCTGGGAGAAGCCGCCGGCGACGTGGTTCGGATTGGTGGCGCCTTGAAAGTCTTTCAAGTGGCAGGATACGCAAGCGGTGGTCGTCAAGTTGTAATTATTGTTGATATGGCAGTCCAAGCACATGCGCGGAGGATCGGCGTGCGCGTTGGTCAGCGGAAATCCGGTGGTCGAATGGTCGAACTTAGCGTCCAACCAATTGTTTGTATTATGACACTGCTGGCAACCCGTTGGGAAACCTGCGGTTACGTGGTTGGGGTTCGTGGCGGTCTTGAACTCCGTTGCGTGACAGGAATAACACTGTGTGGAAAGCCCTTGAAATTGTCCCGTTGCTGCGCCCTTATGACAAGACTCGCAATCGACAGCTGCGTGCGCGCCGATCAGTGGAAAGCGATTCTGGTGATCCCGAATCGCCGTCACAGAAACCCTCCAGCCCTTGACCGTGTGACACGATTCGCAATTGGAGCCGAATTGCGCGCGGTGAATATCCGCATGACAGTCTGCGCATTTCTGACCCACATTCGTAAACACCAATTTGACGTGGCACTCCACGCAAGTCACTTTTTCATGCATGCCGCGCAGCGGGTAGCGCGTCTTGTCGTGGTCAAATTCAGGGATGCTGCGGATGGGCTTCCAGCTCAAAGACGTATGGCAGTTTTCGCAAGGAATGGTAAGGGCGGGCCCGTGCGGATTGCGGGTAACCGGCTTCTGGGCAGGAGCGCGCGGCCCTTGCGCATGAAGCTGCAGAGCAAACAAGATAACAATCAGCCGTAGTAGCCCTCGACAGACCACGGCAACCCTCCCCTTTGCCCACTCGATTACAGGAACCGGGATGGTGTGCAGAATAGAAGCGGCGATTGGTGGAAACAACTGTACTGAAGAACAGTTCCAGTACACCCTGAGAAGGTAATAGGTCCTATGAATACTCACCCGCCATAGACTGGTCGCTAGGGCAACGCGGACTCTGTTGCGAGGTTTTATGCCGAAAACCCATGCCTGCTAAGCCCTACATTTCTCCATGACAGGCTTTACACTCCCGCGGCGTTGGGTTGTAGAAGACAACCTTTTTTGCATCGATTACACGCGTCAGCTTGTGACAGTCCTCACAAGCTACGTTGCGGTGAGCGCCCTGGAGGGAGAACCGTGTACCTTTGTCGTGGTCGAATCGAGATGGCTTCCACCGCGCCGAATCATGACAGCCGGAACAATCAGCAGCGTCTTTGCGCGCAGCGAACTGACCCGCGTGCGGGTCTTCGTGGCAACCGAGGCATTGCTTCGAAGCCGCGCGGAAATCCACATTTTTCAAAGTGGTCTCGAGCGCTGGCGGGCGATGGCAGTCGCCGCACGCCACACCGCGGTGCGCTCCGATAAGAGGAAATTTGGTTTTCGAATGGTCAAAGTGGCTTAGCTCTTTCCATTTGGCCGTGGTGTGGCAGGCTTCGCATCCTGCAACCGTTCCATCCGCACGCTTCACTGCCATTTGCTGGCGGAACTGTCCTTTGTGCGGATCCTCGTGACATATTATGCAGGCACGGTCCTCGAAATGGTATTTCACGGGTGTTGCCGAACCAGTGGGAACCGCCTTGTGGCAATCCACGCAGAGAACCGCAGCGTGCCCGCCGGTAAGGGGAAAGCGCGTCTTTTTGTGCTGGGCTAATCCGAAATGGGCGGGCTTGAATCCCTTCACGTCATGGCACTCTTCACAACGATCCTTGTAAGGCGCGCCCTTGAACTGGCCCTTGTGAATGTCCTCGTGGCAGTCCTTGCACTGCGTCTGGACAATCTTGAAGAGCGTGTTCTCAGCTTTCGGCAGATGGCATTTGTCGCAAGTCACTTTCGCATGGAGGCCCTCCAGCGGATATTTCGTCGCCTCGTGGTCCTTGACGGTGAAAGTTGAAGGTTTGAAGCCATCCACGGTATGGCAGACCGCGCATTCGGCGCCGCCGGTCCGTTTGAGGAACTGTCCGCGGTGATAGTCCTTATGACAATCCATGCACGTTGCAAAGGGTATCTGCGCCTTGAAGTCCCCGTGCTTGTGGCAATCTTCGCAAGCCACTGTTTTGTGCTTCCCGAGCAGTGGGTATTTCGTTTTCGAGTGGTCGAATCCCTGCAGCCCTTTGATTTGTTTCCAGTTCGTGGTGTTATGACAGGACTCGCAGGGCTGAGTAAAGCTGCCCTTATGCGGATCGGCGTGACATGCCAAGCACTTCGCGAAAGAAAGTCCCGTGTATTTGACGAAGGGCTTTGCATCCGCCACCGTAGGATGACACTTCGCGCAGGGAACCTTTTCGTGTGCCCCGGTCAGGGGATATTTCGACTTCGCATGATTGAAGAGTGGTGCGGGCTTCCAGCCATCGAGGGTGTGGCAACGCTGGCAATCATTACTCAGCTGGCCCTTATGTGGATCGGCGTGACACGTCAGGCAGATCTGCGACAATCCAAAAAAGGACTTGGAAAGCTCTTTCATCTTGATAAGAGTTCGCTCGGCAGGAATCATGTGCGATGGCGTGTGGCATTTCTCGCAAGCCACGCCCGCGTGCTTTCCTTCCAAGTTATAGCCGGTCAACCGGTGGTCGAACTGTTTGAGTGATGGCTCCCAGTGGATGAGATTGAAGTCCTCACCGTTGTGATCGAGATGGCAGCGAACACACTCTTTGCCGTTCGGGTTCCGCATCTGGATTTGGGCGTGATATCCGTGCTTGGCCGCCAAGCGTTGTGCGACCTCTTTGTGACAATCGAGGCACTTGAAGGTGGGCGCGCTGGCGCCGAATTGGTGGCAGCTTGTGCACTGCGCAGTCCCTGATAAGGACTGATGGGCCTTTGCAAGCGGCCCGGGTGAAATTTGTGCGCGCACGGGTCGTTCGCGAAGCCCTCCGAGCAAACAGAGCAGCGCGCCGGTAAAAAGTGCTAGCGAGGCTCGGCTCATCCAAAAAGACTTAGATCTCGGTTCTTGATGCATCCGTTGTTTGCAGATGCCGTTGAGGCATCGATTCGTGGAATTAGAATAAAACGGCCGGGTTACGGCATGCTAACACGAGAGCAAAATCTGTTTCGCTCAATCTAGGCGAGTGTTCCCAAACTATCAAGAATCGAACCACGCGGAAGCAATGGCAGTTCGCGAAGGCGCGAGGATCGCTACCCTTGGCGGTTCCAGTTTGATCCTGCTAGAAGGAAAAACCAATCTCCTCCCACGACACCAGGAACTAAGTCCGGGAGTGGCTGAGACATAAGTGAGCAAATTCGACTTGCGAAGACAATTGAGGTGGCCGGAGTTTAGTTACCGTCCCGGATCAAAGTGACGGCTTCGTGCCGGCTTTGGGCGTCGACCTGCTTCATGACCCGGTAGATGTGATTCTTGACGGTGAATTCGGACAAATTCAGATTGGCGGCGATTTCTTTATTGCTCAGGCCCATGGCGACCAGGGACATAAGCTGGCGCTGGCGCTGGGTGAGCTCGAATGAACTTGTGGCTCGTCCGTCTTTGTCTTCGGCAGCCCCAGCGGCGACAGTCTTGAAGAGAACCTTGCAGAACTTGGTGGGGCAAGCGGCTTCGCCTTGGGCGACAGTGCGGACCGCGTCCAGGAGGTCGGTGGCGGAGGCGTTCTTCAGAACGTAGCCGGCTATGCCCAGGCGGACGGCTCGCAGGAACACGCTGTGGTCTTCGTCCATGCCGAATAGAACAATCTTGATCTCGGGCAGGGATTCTTGCAGGTCGGCGACCCAATCGTCTGATGCGTTGTTGGTGTTGAAACAGTCGAGGAGGAGAAGCTCGGACTTCGCGGAAACAATATCCGCGATCGCGGAGTCCGAGCAGCAGGTATCCCCTACGATGCTGATTTCGCTGCGCTTGCGGAAGAGGCGGACTAGCGTTTCGCGTAGAAGGCGGTTCTCGGCGACAACATATACTCTTACCGGCGACAAGGACTGTTTACCGCTGATCGGCATAGGGCGAGAGCCCCCTCTGCTCTCGTGTACGCGCTTCCGTGCTTATTGGCGACTGCCAATTCTGACAGTTCCGCGGCCGTGCCAAGCATCTTCGATAAAGCTGAATTCCCTAACCACTTGTTGCGTCAGAGTTTATTCATAGTCAAGTACCGTGTCAAGGACTATCCCCTGTTTTTACTATTCGATTAGCTGCTTCGATACATCGAGGAATTAGATGGTACTTTTAAGGTACTGACGCTGCTTCAGACTAGTGCTTAAGGTCTCGTTGCACTAGTTGGTGCGACAGTTCTTCATTGAGCCTTCACTTTTCCACAGATTCCCGGATACTGGCGCCACTGAGGAGTACGCCCATGGCCAGGTCGATTCGCGTTCTCGTGGCTAATCGCCCGAAGCTCATGCGGGAGCTGATGGTTTCAACTCTGGCGGATGAGCCCGGCGTCGAGATAGTCGGCGAGGTTGCAGACGAGGCGGAGATAGCGGAGAAAGTGCGCGAAGTTTCGCCGGACTTGCTGGTTATTGCGCTCGACGAGCCGGCGAAGCGTCCGCAACTTTGCGACATGCTGCTGCGCGATCATCCGGAGTTGCGGATTATCGCGGTTGCGTCGCAGGAGAATTGCAGCGTGTTTTATTGGGCCTCTTTCGACATTCATTCGAGCGAGATTGAAGCTTCGGAACAAGGAATTCTGAACGCAGTACGAAACATCGCGGCCATGGGGGCAGGGGAACCGGTTTAAAGAAGAAAAATTGCAACGCTTGGGAATGCGGCGGGGTGGTTTGTGCATACAGAACAAACGATGAAGCCGATACGAGTGCTCGTGGCGAATCAGCCCCGGCTGATGCGGGAACTCATGGTGGCAACGATTTCAGAGCAGCCGGACATCGAAATTGTCGGCGAAGTGCAAGACGACGCTGAGCTGGTGAGTGCTGTGGAGAAAACGCGGCCGGATTTTTTGATCGTAGCGCTGGAGAAGTTCAATCGCCTGCCGCAGGTGTGTCATTCGATTCTTCAGAGCTACCCGCAAATGAAAGTCATCGCCGTGTCTTCGGACCGCAATAGCTCGATGTTTTACTGGGCTTCGCTGAAGGTGCAATCGAACGAGATTGAGGCTTCTGAGGCCGGTGTTTTGAGCGCGCTGCGCGGGAAGGCCCAAATGACACCGAGGTGGCAGCAATGAAGTGCACAAATTCAAATCAACAGATGACCGTAACTAGTGTTGCTCGACATAAGGCCGCTGGCTTGCTCAGTTTTGTTCCGGCGCTGTTTCTTTTTTGCGGCAGCGTGGCCCGCGCGCAAGAGCACCAATCGATGCCAGTTCCGACCTCGGAACTTGGTCGCGAGAACTTAAGTTGGGTTGCCGCTTCCGCTGCGGACGTCAAGTCGGTCTTGCTCAAGGATCCAGGGCTGGTGGTGGAATTGAAGCGCTGGGTCGCCAAGGATGCCACCGGTCATGGCCAGATCATTAGCGACTCGGATCTGACTGACGACGCCATCTATGCACGCTTGGAAACGGATGTTCAGTTTCGTTCCGTGGCCACAGCACTCGTTCAACGATACGGGTATCTGGTTCCCAAGTTGAACCCGGAATCCCCAGCCGCCAAAGAACGCGAATTGCTGGTTCAGGAGCGTGTCAAGTGGCTCGCTCAGGCTCAGGAGGAAGAGCGCGCGGCCGCGCGAAAGAAGTCACAGCGTAATACGATGCAGAATGCCAACTCCTGCGACCCGCAATTTGACCTAGATTGTAACGAGCAGCGGATTCCGCAGGAAGAACCGGCTCCTGGTCAGCAGGAGAACGCACCCTCTCGAACGGGCCCCTGGGAGTCGAATCCTCCGAATGTTCCACGCAGCGGCACCAGTCCGGTGCAGCGCGCCCAGCTTTCGCAATTCGACGAAGAGTATGCAGGCACATTTCCGCAGCTTCCGCTCGGAAACGCCGACGAATCCTCGTCTTTCAGCCTCTTCGACCCAGGCGCTGCTGGTGCCGCCTCGTCCATGGCCAGCGTTGGACGACAGGGTCAAGCCGCCGGTCTAGTGTCGGTAGCAAATCCGGAAACACAGAATGTGGTCGATGCGTTAGCGACGTACGGAGTGGGAACAGCTAGGCCGAGCCCGACTATAACGGATTTGGCGCCTTCCAATCGACGAGAAGTGAATCCGGGAACGCCCGCGGCGGGCCAGTCGTCGTCGTCGGCGCTGAATTCAATGCAGCCATTCGACCGTCGGTATCGGCCAAGGCCGGCGCCTCCCGCACCCGAGTTGGTGCGAGCCGCGAGTCCTTATAACGACATTCCCTCGCTCTACGACATGTACGTTCAGGCGACCCCCCGTCCGGTTCTCCCGAAACGCTTTGGTGCCGAAGTCTTCGAGAACGGGACTCGCGATTCGCAGTTCATTCCCATGGACCTTCCCGCCGGTCCGGATTATGTAGTGGGGCCTGGGGATGGATTGTCGATCGATCTGTGGGGCGGGACAACGCAACGAATCTATCGCGTGGTGGACCGCGAAGGCCGTGTCAGCCTTCCCGAAGTTGGACCGCTACTTGTCAGCGGCAAGAGTCTGGCGGATGTGCAGGAGAGCCTGCAGCAGCTGTTGCGTACGGAGTTCCGCCGCGTCTCTGCCGATGTGTCGTTGGCGCGTCTGCGAACAATCCGAGTGTATGAAGTTGGTGACGTTGCAAACCCCGGCGCTTACGACATCAGCTCGCTATCCACACCCCTCAATGCGATGTTCGTGGCTGGCGGCCCGACACAGAAAGGTTCGCTCCGAATTGTGAAGCACTATCGGGGCAACCAACTCGTTGAAGTTGTCGATCTGTACGATCTCTTGCTCCACGGTGTGAAATCGGGTCTCCAGCGGCTTGAAAACGGGGATACGGTTTTGGTGCCGCCGATAGGGCCGCAAGTGACCGTCGACGGGATGGTTCGGCGCCCGGCGATCTATGAACTGAAGGATGAGAGAAACCTGGCGGTGGTTCTGGAACTTGCCGGCGGCCTTCTGCCTACGGCGACCCTCCGGCACATCGAAGTGCAACGGTTGGTCGCGCATGAAAAGCAGACGATGTTGAGTTTCGATCTTCCGGAGGTCGACACGGACGCCGCAGTAACGAAGAAGTTGGAGGCGTTCGAAATTCGTGACGGTGACCGCATTCGCGTGTTTCCCATCGCGCCATACAATCAGGACGCTGTTTACCTCGAAGGGCATGTCACGCGACCTGGCCGTTATTCGTATCACCAGAATATGAAAGTTACCGACGTGATTGCCTCATACAAGGATTTGTTGCCGGAACCGGCAAACCAATATGCGGAAATCATCCGTCTCAACGCGCCCGATTTCCATCCGAGCGTGGAGAGTTTCGATCTCGCAGTGGCGTTGGCGAATCCTGAACAATCGCCCGCACTTCACGCCATGGATACGGTTCGCATTTTTAGCCGCTTTGATTTCGAGAATCCGCCAACGGTTTCGGTTGGAGGCGACGTACGCGCACCGGGAACGTACCGAACATCGGGCCAAATCCATTTGACCGATGCCGTGCACTTGGCTGGCGGAATTGCGCCGGATGCAAAAACAGAAGACGCCCAGGTCTTCCGGTACCTGCCAGACGGCAAGACCAAGGTCTTCAGCGTGAATCTGAGCTTGGCGCTCGAGGGCGACCCTACTGCCAACATTTTGTTGCAGCCCCGCGACCGCCTCTTAATTCATCGGAGTCCAGATGCGATCCAGCCGGCGAGTGTATACGTGGAAGGCGAAGTGGGGAAGCCAGGGCGTTACCCGCTCACAACGAACATGACTATCGCAGACTTAATTCGCGTGGGCGGCGGACTAAAACCGAGTGCAGATACCCAGGTAGCCGACTTCACACATTACCAGTGGCAGAAACAGGGAGAGCTCAGCGGACAACATCAACCCATCGCAATTTCCGCTGTACTATCCGGCGACCCGAGCGCCAACCTGCCTCTAAGCAATGGCGATGTCGTGACCATCCGGCAACTCCCAGGCTGGAACGACATTGGGGCTTCCATTAGCGTGAAGGGCGAGGTGAAGCACCCGGGAACGTACGGTATTCGTCCCGGAGAGCGGCTTAGCTCGGTGCTGCAACGGGCCGGCGGTTTCCAGTCGGATGCATACGTCTATGGAGCAGTTCTCGAAAGAGTGCAAGTCCGCGACCTCGAGTCCAGAGAACAAATCCAGATGATCCTTCGCGTGAAGGATCTGCAGAGCAGTATCGAGCTTTTGCCAGATGCGGAACCCAAGCAGAAGCAAGCCAAGACTATGGCTCTGCAGCAATATCAGGCCACTCTGACGCAGTTGAGCTCCAATTTTCCCGTGGGACGAGTCACGATGCGCATTTCTCCCGATATCAATCGATGGAAGAATACTGCGGCGGACCTGGAAGTTAGGACCGGCGACACTCTCGTCATTCCGAAGCGGCCGAGCTTTGTCTTGGTCACCGGTCAAGTCTTCAATACCACGGCAGTTTCCTATCGGCCAGGCAAGAGCGCGAAATGGTATCTCAGCCAGTCTGGTGGACCGACAAAAGTAGCAGATAAAAAATCCATTTTTGTGATCCGTGCCGATGGCTCCGTGATTGGAGCAAAAGAGAGTTTATGGTCCGGAACCTCGCTGAGCGCCTCGCTGCAGCCAGGAGACACAGTGGTTGTTCCGGAAAAGGCGATTGGAGGTGGCGTCCAATGGCAGACCGTCTTCTTGGCTGCGCAAGTCGCCACGTCGATCGCCAGCACAGTGTTCATTGCAGCACATTATTGATGGGGATTTGGTATGTCGCGATGTTGGACAGTTATGGGGCTCGGATTTGGTTTGCTTGGGACCTTGGTGCTGGGCGCGAGTTGCTGTGCTACGCCGCAGGAGTCGCAGGCTAGCGTTGCGGCAGGGAAAAGCACAGATAAAAGCGGAAGCTCGGATGGCAGAGACGGAAAAGGTGGAACGTCGGTACAACCAGCTGCGCCATGGGAAGAGCGCGAGAATAGCGTGGGACTGCATTTGCTGAAGAACATCGCGGAAGACCAGAAAGCACTTTGGGTCGGCCCGGAGAGTTTGCGTTGGGTCGATACGGAGTGGCTTGTGCCACTGGGCGGCACGGCCGCGGCGATGATTGCCACCGACACGGAGTACAGCAAGCACCTTTCGAATTCTCCCAATCGCATCAAATACAGCAAAGACATTTCGAACTACGGACTCGCATCGATGGTCGCAATTGGCGGCGGCCTGTATGCGTTGGGCCATCTCACACACGACGATCACAAGATTGAAACAGGCATTCTCGCAGGTGAGGCGGCAATCGACAGCTTGGTTCCCGTCGAAGGGATGAAGTACACACTCGGACGCGAGCGCCCGCTGCAAGATAACTATCGGGGGCGATTTGGCCAGGGTGGCGTCTCGTTTCCATCGGAGCACGCAGCCGCAGCGTGGTCGATCGCTAGCGTAATCGCGCACGAATATCCTGGCCCGCTGACGTCGCTGTTCGTTTACGGTCTGGCTTCGGCGGTCAGCGCTTCGCGAATAACGGCCAAGCAGCATTTCCCCTCTGACGTTCTAGTCGGCAGCGCCATCGGTTGGCTTGAAGGAATGTATGTGTACCGCAAGCACCACGACCCAAGAATCGGCGGCGGCGAATGGGAAACCTACGCCGAAGCGCACCACAGCAGCGAGCGCAGTACCGGCAACCTCGGCTCTCCGTATGTGCCGCTGGATAGCTGGGTCTACCCGGCGATGGAGCGGCTCGCGGGACTTGGTTTGATCAACGACGAATTCATGGGGATGCGTCCGTGGACGCGCCTCGAGTGTACGCGACTGGTGAATGACGCTGCAGATCAACTGCCAAGTGGCGGCCAGGAAAATGTCGAAGTAGCGGGACTCGTCGAGGCGCTGCAGCGTGAATTTCGGCCAGAGACTGAGGAGACTGCTGGAGATCGCGGCGGCCAATTTCGCGTAGAGTCTCTGTATTCACGGACTGAATACATCTCCGGGATGCCCCTCACGAACGGCTATAACTTCGCACAGACGCAAATCAACGATTTTGGACGGCCGTACGGCGAGGGATGGAACACTGTAAACGGTTTTTCGACGTACGCCACGCGAGGAGCTTGGTCTGTATACGTTCGCGGCGAAATTCAAACAGCGCCCAGCATTCCCGCGCTTCCCCTCTCGGCCCGGCAGTTCGTTGCCGCATCGGCAGGAGCGGCTAAACTACCCTCCCTGCCGCCCAACACCCCTGCCCCGGCAATTCAGCAGTTTCAGCTTTTGGACTCCTACGTGGGCCTCACGCTTTCCGACTGGGAACTCAGCTTCGGTCGACAGAGTTTCCTGTGGGGGCCTGGCGAAGGCGGCGCACTGATGTTTAGCGACAACGTGACGCCGATCAATGTATTCCGCGTCAACCGTGTCTCGCCTCTTCAGCTGCCGAGTATCTTAAAGTTCCTCGGCCCGATGCGAATGGAATTCTTTGTTGGCCAGCTGGAAGGTCACCAATTCATTGTCACTCCCTCCGGCGTGACCGGCTCTTGGTCGCAGTCTCTAAACCCTCAGCCATGGATTCAAGGGGAAAAGATTAGCCTTAAGCCTTCGCCGGACCTCGAGGTGGGATTTTCTTACATGACGATGTTTGCCGGTTTGGGTGTTCCGGCGACCTCGGGCACCTTCGTGAACAGCCTGTTTGACACGGGAAGTGATTTGCCCGGAGGTGGTTCAAAATCGAGCCGTGTTACTGGTCTCGATTTTACATATCGAATCCCTAAACTCCGCAAATGGCTGACGCTTTACGGCGATGGGTTCGCGCACGACCAAATCATCTTCAAGCCAGGATACCCGGAGCGGGCGGTGTGGCGTGCCGGGATTTACGTCCCTCGGTTGCCGCGGCTGCCAAAGCTGGATTTGCGAGCCGAGGGCGGTTACACGGACAATCCCCTGGGCGGCATGTACAGCCGAGGGTTTTATTACACCGCGAATCGATACTTGAATGGGGAGACGAGCAACGGCAATTTGCTGGGGAATTGGATGGGCCGCGCTGGACAGGGCGCTCAGGCCTGGACCAATTACTGGTTCAGTGCGCGCGATCGAATTCAATTCAACTTTCGGCATCTGAAGGTGGGCCAAGAGTTTATTCCAGGCGGAGGGACGCTGACTGACGCGGGCGTCCGAGGCGATTACTGGGTGCGCTCTAATCTCAGCTTATCCGCCTCCGTGCAATACGAGCGGTGGCTCTTTCCCGTGATTCAGCCGAACTCCTCGACGAACGTCTCGGCCGCGGTGGAGATTCTGTTTCAACCGCAAAAGTTATTCCAGCGTTCGAGCTCGCGTGCGCCCGGAAGTGACGCCGAAGACGGAGGTCAACCGTGAATTACTCAAGCGGTGCTCCGGCTCGCCAGCCGGTACCCGAGTTGCCGGAGCAAGACTTCCCCGCAACTCCCGTGCCACAGGAGGGGTTTGAATCGAGCGAGAAGTCACTCGCGTATCTGCGTCTTTTGTGGGGGCGCCGTAGGACGCTTTCTCGCGTTGTCGCTTACGCCGTGGCTGCCAGCACGGTTATCGCTTTTCTTATTCCTGCTCGATATGAGTCCACTGCCCGCTTGATGCCGCCCGATAATCAGTCCTCCTCCAGCCTTGCCATGGCGGCCGCTGCGATGTCGGGAGCGATCGGAGGACTTGGTGGCGGTGCCAGCGATTTGCTGGGCCTGAAGAGCACAAGTGACGTCTTCGTTGGCATCCTGACCAGTCGCACAGTGCAAGACAAACTGATCCAACAGTTCGACTTGAAGAAACTCTATAGGGATAGCCGTATGGAAGATGCGCGGAGGAACTTGGCGGATCATACAGGGATCTCGGTGGATCGCAAGAGTCAGATCATCTCTATCACCGTAACGGACAGAAACCCCCAGCGAGCCGCCGCGATGGGGCAGGCCTACGTGGACGAACTGAACCACCTGGTCGCGGACTTAAGCACCTCGTCCGCGCGTCGTGAGCGCATCTTCCTCGAAGGGCGGTTGCAAGCAGTCAACCAGGACTTGGAAGCCGCCGAAAAGGATTTCAGCCAGTTTGCGAGCAAGAACACGGCGATCGACGTTAAGGAACAGGGTAAGGCGATGGTTGAGGCGGCGGCGACGCTGCAGGGCCAACTTATTGCCGCGCAGTCGCAATACGAGGGTCTTAGGGAGATTTACACGGACAACAATCCTCGCGTGCGCACGGTCAAAGCGCGCATTGACGAGCTTCAACGCCAACTGGAGAGGCTGGGCGGCAAGGGCGAGAGCGCGACGACTATTTCCGGCCAACCCGGCGACTCTATGTATCCTTCCATCCGGAAACTGCCGCTGCTCGGCGTCACATACGCTGATTTGTACAGACGGACGAAGATTCAAGAAACAGTGCTTGAGACGCTCACGAAAGAATACGAGCTGGCTAAGGTCCAGGAAGTCAAAGAGATTCCCACAGTGAAAGTCCTCGATGTGGCAGATATCCCAGACAAAAAATCGTTTCCACCACGGCTGGTCTTGATTTTTCTGGGGACCGTGCTGGTGCTCAACCTTGCGGTGGTGTGGGTGTTCGGGAGCGAGATTTGGCGCGGCACTGACGCCAGCGACCCGCGTAAGGTGTTTGCGCTGGAGGTGTTCTCGACGGTTTCGACGTGGGTGCCGAGGTTTTCGGCAAATGAGTCGGGTGAACATGCTGCGAATGGAAGTTTTTGGAAGCGGATCGGCACGTGGCAAATTAGAGATTCAGGCGAAGGCTCCGAGGGTCGGTCTGAAGAGTTGAAGTAAGTAGCAGTTTTTTGATGTAACCGATTATTAATAAATGGGTTAAGTCACAGATGGCCCTGTGAGTGACGGGGCGGAGCTGTCTAGGTCCCGGAAGCGAACTTGGACGTTCGATATGCAGCCAATCACCACGGTCGACCATGCGGAAACCGCCAGCGGCGTTCGGTTGCCGACGGAGTACGTCGAGCGGCGTTGGTACGTGGCGTACACGAGCGCGAACCACGAGAAGCGTGTGGCGGCGCAGCTCGGGGTGCGGGCGGTGGAGCACTTCCTGCCTTTGTACGAGTCAGTGCGGCGGTGGAAGGACCGGCGGATGAAGCTGCAGTTGCCGTTGTTCCCCGGGTACGTGTTCGTGCGGCTGGCGCTGCGCGACCGTTCGCAGGTCTTGCAGGTACCGGGAGTGGCGAATCTAGTCGGCTTTGGCGGAGCACCGGTGGCGTTGCCGCAGGGGGAAATTGAAACGCTGCGGGCGAGTTTGGCGTACGGGGTACGGGCAGAGCCGCATCCATACCTGAGGATCGGCCGAAGGGTACGCGTGAGAGCGGGGTCGCTGGCGGGGCTGGAGGGCATCCTGGTGAGGAGGAGGAACCGCGCGCGGTTTGTGATTTCGGTGGACCTGATCATGCGCTCGGTGGCGGTGGAGGTCGCTGGGTTGGATTTGGAACCTTGCGGAAGTGTGCCCCTCGAAGCCCGGAGCACGCCCGTGACAGTGGAATAGCATGCCAATAGAATGGCGCAGCGTCAGCCATCGAAGATCCCGAGTGGGAGCTCGGTTGCTGCGGGGTCAAATACCGTCGGGCAATTTTGATTCAGGCGCTCAGATTACCGGAGTTCGATTGGTCTGGGAGAATCTCAAGTGATATTGCAAGGCAGATTCACCACTCTGCGTCCCCTAACCTTGGAGGATGCGCAGATGACTCTACGTTGGAGATCGAGTCCGCGAGCCCGGTTTCTCCAACGGGGGTCCAAGACAGTTGAGGAACAGCGCAATTGGATCGCTTCCGCGATTGCGCGGCGAGGACAACTGAACTTTGTTATCCAATACAAGAGCGAGCCTGTCGGCATGATCGCGTTGACTGATATTAACCCCGTTCATAAGACGGCGATTATGGGTCGGGAATTGATAGGGGAAGAAGAGAAGAGCCGCCAAGCACCTGTGGCTTTTGAAGCCGAGTTGCTGATTTGTGACTATGTGTTTGACGCCTTAGGATTTCACAAAATCTACGGCGACGTGATGGAAGATAACGCTGCCATGCTCCGCACTAGACGTTACTTAGGGTGGAGACAGGACGGCATCTTACGAGACCATTATATCTTTGACGGCACCTACAAGAATACTCTGGCATTTTCGTTGTTGGAAAATGAATATCGGACAATCTGCCGGCCAAAATTAGGTCAGCTCATCGATCTCTTTGACCGATGTTCATTAACGGCATCGGTCGCGACAAATGCGGTGCCGATAGGTTTCGACTAAAAGTATCGATCGGATAATTACGTTTGAAGGTCTGTCTGCTACGGTGTGTAGCAGGTTTTGTTGGTGAGTTGCTCTTGTCCAAAGAGAAGATCAGCAGACGGCTGAGATCCCACACTGCTTACTTACAAAGTATACTTTCGGAGGCGAAATGTCTGAAGAACGGGCGCTAGTCATCATTCAGGAAACACTGGATGGGCTACATCGATCCGGCCTGATCCAAAGTCCGGTGCCTGTCGATGGAGCTACAGTGATCCTTGGGTCCAGTTCGCCGCTGGATTCGCTAGGGTTCGTCACTTTCATTGCGGACCTGGAGGACCGGTTGAGTCGGGAGACGGACCAGGAGGTCAGCCTAGTGTTAAACGAACTGCACGAATTCAATGAAAACGTGCCCTACCTCAGTGCCGGGGCAGTGGCGAGGTACATGGCCAAGCTGACAAATGGTATCTGATCAAACGGATCATCCGGTGATGGTGATCACCGGCACCCGTACCGGGATAGGCCGGGGACTGTCCGAGTTTTTTATCGGGAAGGGATATCGGGTGGCTGGCTGCAGTCGCGGCCCGTCGAGCCTTAACTCTGAGTTTTACGATCATGCCCAAGTCGATGTGGGCGAAGAAAAACAGGTTCTCGAGTGGATTCGATCGGTAAAGCGCCGTCACGGCCGTATCGACGTGCTCGTAAGCAATGCGGGAGTCGCCCCCGCGGCACTTCTGTTAACCATGACGCCCGGCCAGGTGCTGGAGCCGCTCATGCGGACGAATGTCTGTGGCACATATTATGTATGCCGTGAGGTGGCCAAAGTCATGGCATTGCGACGCTCAGGTCGGATTATAACCGTTTCATCCATGGCTGTCGGCTTACATGAAGAAGGTACATCGGCCTATTCGGCTTCGAAGAGCGCCATTGTGGAAATGACAAAAATACTGGCCAAAGAATTGGCGCCTTTAGGCATAACGTGCAATGTCATGGCGCCATCTATGATCATGACCGATGCGGTAAGGGCACTTACGGAGGAGATCTCTGAGCGCGCCTTGGCAAAGCTGACCATCCGGCGCAAACTCACGCTAGAAGAGATTGGTAACGTGATCTCGTTTCTTGTCGCCCCTCACAGTGGTTGTATCACGGGACAAGTCATCCATATGGGGCTCGTGAGTTGATGGCCAACTGGACGAGTCGTCAAGTTGGGGCGTATGTCGTCGTCACCGTCCCTACGAGTGAGCGGTGGCGCCAGAACTGCTATGTTGTTCAACACAAAATCTCGGGCGAACAGGCCATCATTGATCCTGGTAATGCTGCAGACTCGATCGCCGAAGTAGTCTTGCACCACGGCGGCCAGTTGCGACACATCCTTCTGACTCATGCACATCATGATCACGTCGGCGCTGTAGCCGAGTTGCGTCGCCGCTTCGACATCCCGTGTTATCTGCATGCACAGGATGCGCGTTTGCTGCGACACGCTCCACTCTATGCATTCCGCTTTGCTGGAGAGCGCATTGAACCGGCCGAGGGTGTTTGCACCTTCGATCCTGAACTGGGATTACGGTTGGGCGATGCGCCTATTGGAATGATTCATACGCCGGGGCATACCGCTGGTAGCGTTTGCTATGTTTTCCCTGGGATTGCCTTTACTGGCGACACCTTGATGTATCGACGGGTCGGGCGTCAGGACTTGCCTGGTGGAGACCCGACTCTTCTGTCGCAATCCATCGGCCGCGCACTGGACTTATTGGAGAACGAAAGTGTCCTGTTTCCGGGGCATGGAAGGTCATGGACGGTTGCCGAAGCCCGGCTCTGGTGGCGCAACGGGGCTGAGTTGCTTTCGGCACGCGAAGATGGCACTGGAAGAATCGACACTTCTAACTGAGGTATTAGATTGAAGTCCGTTACTCGGAGCACTATAGGAGCGGCAGTTGTGCGCACTCTATCTCCATCCGGCGGCACAAACTCACAATGAGATTTGTGGAGCCAATTGCCGACGCAGAAGATTTTGGAGCAGAAATCGCCGCCATCGAATACGAACTGCCAGGGCGCTGTGTCACGAACGAAGAACTTGCTGCTCTCCATCCATCCTGGAATATGCAGCAGGTTGAGCCCCGCACAGGTGTTCAGAAGCGTCATTGGTGCTCCGAAAACGAGACCTCGCTGGATCTCGCCGAAGCTGCTTGTCGCAAGCTGGCGGCCCGAGCCGATTTATCGCGCGTTTCGGTTTTGCTGTTTTGCACGCAGACCCCAGACTACGCAATGCCGCCGAATGCTGGACTTCTACAGCACCGGCTCGGCTTGCCGCGTTCCATCGCGGCGTTGGACTATTCGCTTGCCTGCTCCGGTTTTGTCTACGGCCTCTACCTCGCAGATGCACTCATTCGGTCAAAATCCGCAGAGCACGTCTTGCTCATTACGGCTGAGACCTATTCGAAGATCATGAATTCGGACGATCGTGGGCCAGCGAGCCTGTTCGGCGACGGTGCCGCTGCAACGCTGATTCGTCGAGGTAGTAGAGATATTGGTCCGTTTGTGAATGGAACTGATGGTGGAGCAGCTGAATGCTTCATAATCCCTGCGGGCGGAGCCCGAGTCCCACGTTCGGATGTGACAGGACAGATGATTTCCGACTCGTTCGGGAATATACGCAGCGCGGAACAAATTCACATGAATGGTGCGAATGTACTCGATTACTTCAAGCGTGAGGTGCCGCTCGCTGTAAACTGTCTTTTGCGCCGAGCCAAGATCACCATTAGTGAAGTGGATTTGGTAGTGCCGCACCAGGCTAGCGCCATCGCTCTTGAATTGATCTTCAAGGCCTTAAAGGTCCTACCCGAGAAGCGTTATAGCAATCTTGAGCGTACTGGAAACACAGTGTCAGCCTCAATACCGATTGCGCTGCGGGACGCAGAAGTGGAAGGAGTCTTGGAGTCCGGTATGCTCATTCTTTTGATCGGCTTTGGGGTCGGCTTGTCTTGGAGCGCTTGCTTATTGCGATGGAGATAAAAATGCTTCCGGAGAAAATCGGAGAATGATCACGACGAACGCTGCTCACGCTCGCGACACAGTGCTTGCACGTATTCACGCGAATGGTTCTGCTCCGGCTTTGTTTTGGCGGGGCACCGAATACACGTACGATTTCTTTTGCAACCTGATCGAGCAATGGTGCACGCGGCTCGATGCGGATGGCGTGGGCCGGGGGGCAGTTTGTGGCTTCTTGGGGGAATACTCCCCGAACGTTTGTGCCTTGATGTTTGCACTCTTGCGTCGCGACTCGATTCTAGTGCCGTTTACGCCGAGTCCAGAAGCGGAGTTGCGGTCCTTTCTCGAACTTGCCGGTGTCCAAGCGCTGTATCGTTTTGATCAGAGTGACCGCTGGGCTTTTGAGTCATTTTTCAATAGCGCACAAAACGAACTTATAGAGTCATTCCGACCGCACAGTAGGCCGGGGCTAGTCGTGTTTACATCAGGTTCGACTGGAAGGCCGAAAGGCATCTTGCACGACTGTGAACGCGTAATGAGAAAGTTTGTGGTTCAACGATCGGGCTGGCGCACGGTTCTTTTTCTGTTGATGGATCACTTTGGGGGATTCAATACGCTGTTATCTACGCTTGCTTACTGCGGTACGGGCGTACTTCTGCCAGATCGCTCTGTCGACTCGGTATGTCGCGCGATCCAGCAATCTAGGGCTACGCTGTTGCCGACGACTCCAACTTTTTTGAACTTGCTGATCGCCTCGGGCGCCTATCGCGAGTTTGATCTGTCCTCGATTCGTCTCATTACGTACGGTACCGAAGTCATGACAGAAGCAACCCTACAGAACGTCCGCAGACTTTTCCCGAATGCTCAGATAAAGCAGACTTATGGATTGTCAGAATTGGGTGTTCTCCGTTCGAGGTCTGAGAGCGACGATTCTGTCTGGGTCAAGATGGGGGGGCAGGGCTTCGAGGTGAAAGTCGTCGATAGCATGCTGTGGGTGCGGTCAGAAGCAAACATGGTCGGTTATCTCAATGCTCCGAGTCCGTTTGATAAGGACGGATGGATGTGTACGGGCGATGAGGTGCAGATACGCGGAGAGTTCATACGAATTCTCGGGCGAAAATCCGACGTGATAAATGTCGGGGGTCAAAAGGTCTTCCCTGTGGAGGTCGAATCGGTCGTGTTGGAAGACGAGAATGTGAGCGAGGTGACCGTGTATGGCGCTAGCCATCCATTGATGGGAAATGTGGTCCATGCGCGCATATCGCTGCAGCAGGCGGAGGACCCGAGTGTGCTTACGGAGCGGCTCCGCAGGCTTTGTCTCAGTCGGCTGGCGCGTTACAAGGTACCCGTTAAGTTCAATATCGTGAATGAGAGCGTGCAGCGTGGATCCCGCTTCAAGAAGATTCGCGAAGCAGGTAACGACGGTCCCATTGAAACACCCGTGAAGGGAGGGAAATGCGCCATTGCTGAGTCATAGATTCTAGCGACTGGGCTGTCGAGCACGGTGTCACGAGAGGCGTAATAGGCAATGGGTCTGAGTGCGTGCAAAATCATAGAGCTGCCTCGCATACAGAATTCCGCTGGTAACCTAAGTGTTGTTGAAGGCGGGATCCACGTACCGTTCGGAATCGCCCGTGTCTATTATCTGTATGACGTTCCCGGTGGCGCGCAACGGGGCGGGCACGCGCACAGGCGCCTTCAACAACTCGTCATCGCGATGTCGGGAAGCTTCGACATCGTTTTGGACGACGGTACCTCTCGTCAGAGCTATCACATGAACCGTTCTTACTACGGCCTGTACATTGACACCATGATTTGGCGTGAACTCGAAAACTTTTCGTCGGGGGCCGTCTGTTTGGTGCTTGCTTCCATCGGCTACGATGAATCCGACTACTATCGGAATTATGACGACTTCTTGCGAGTCGTGCGGGAGTGCAAATGAAAATTCCGTTCTTGGATCTTCAAGCCGTTTATTCCGAACTCCGTGACGAACTTGATGCGGCGTACCACCGCGTTATGGACCGTGGGTGGTTTATTCTCGGGGAAGAAGTGGAAGCTTTTGAAGAGGAGTTTGCAAGTTACTGCGACACTCGTCATTGTGTAACTGTTGGCAACGGCTTGGAAGCTTTGCATTTGATCCTACGTGCGTGCGGGATCGGTATTGGAGATGAGGTGCTCGTCCCCTCTAATACCTTCATCGCAACATGGCTCGCAGTTTCCTATTCGGGGGCCACGCCAGTTCCGGTTGAACCTGATTCGCGCACTTATAACATCGCGCCAGAGGCGATCGAAGAAGCTATCACAGCTCGCACTCGAGCAGTCATTCCAGTCCACCTTTACGGGCAGCCTGCGGATATGGATTCAATTCAGCTTGTTGCTGCACGCCATGGACTGAAGGTAATTGAAGATGCTGCGCAGGCTCACGGTGCGCGCTACAAAGGCCAGCGAGTAGGCTCTTTGGGATTAGCTGCCGGGTTTAGCTTTTATCCAGGGAAGAACCTCGGAGCGTTTGGTGACGGAGGTGCAATTACTACCAATGATGAGGGGCTTGTGGGCAAGCTTCGCGCCCTGCGCAATTATGGATCAGAAATTAAGTATCAACACCATCTCAAGGGATTTAACTCTCGGCTCGACGACCTTCAAGCTGCGTTCTTGCGCGTCAAGCTGCGGTGTCTTGACGAGTGGAACCAGCGCCGCCGCGCTGCTGCTTCCGAGTACCTGCGATTGCTTGCGAACAGCAATCTTATACTGCCGTTCGTGCCTACCTGGGCCGAGCCAGTTTGGCACCTCTTTGTTGTACTCAGCAGAAATCGCGACGCGCTGATCCGTTCGCTTGCTGAGCGGGGTGTTGGAACTGGCATTCATTATCCTGTGCCTCCGCACCTACAAAGCGCATATTCGGAATTGGAGCTTCAAGTGGGCTCACTGCCGGTGTCGGAAGCTCTCAGTAGAGAGATATGTAGTTTACCATTCGGTCCACACATTACAACCGACCAACAGGTATTTGTGGCCGACGCGATAACTCGGTGCCCTAGCCCCCTACATGAAACGCAAGCGGTGGGTCGAAGATTAGCGGAGTAAGTACGTATTGAAGAAGGTAGAATTCAAGTGAGAGTATTCGGAGTATTCCGAAACACTGTACTTACATACAGCAGCAGAATTGCAAGTTTGCTGATGCTGCTGGCCGTCAACGTCGCAGTGTCTCGAGGACTTGGGCCAGGGGGACGTGGCCAGTACGGAGTCTTGCTTCTCATCTCGACTATCGTCCTACTCACAGGAAATTTAGGAACAAATATCTCCAGTCTTCGATCCATTCAAGAAGGCCGCATTCCTCTAGCGGTTGTGGCTTCTAATGCCATAGTGACCGTAGTCGTTACGTCGCTCGCTGTTGGATCACTCGCGGTAGCAACCTTTTCGTTCTTCGTATCCACGCTGTATCGTGGTCTCTACTTTGGCTGGGTTGCAATCGCTGTAGCAGGCGCTGTTTTTCTCTCAGTTTCTATGACGAATTCTTATCTATTGTTGGCGGAAAACCGGATCGTTCTCGTCAACATCATTGATCTCATCCAATCTGCTTCGTTGTTAATCGGCGTACTCGTTGCGCTTTTGAGCCGTTTAAGCACCCTTGATACCATCATGTGGATCTATCTGGGCTCTACGGTAGTAACCTGTGTCGTGTCCACACTGCTGGTGTTGCGGCACCTAGCGCCCGACTGGCGTGCGCTTCAATGGAGCCTAAGCTGCAGCCTTCTTAAGTACGGGGCGACGGTGCTGCCCGTCAATGTCTTCCAGCTGCTCAACGGCAGAGTCGCTCTGTTCTTGCTGAATATGTGGTCGACTTCAGCTCAACTGGGTTATTTCGCTGTCGCGATTTCAATGGCGGAGTTGTTACGGCACTTTTCCGAGGCGGTGCGAACGGTAATGTTCGGGGAACTGGCGCTCTCTTCACTGGATCAGGCAGTTCGCTTGGCACGATCTGCGGCGCGCTGGATGATATGGGTAGCTGGGTGTGGGGGCGTGACAATGATATTGTTGGCCAAGCCCTTCGTCACAATTGTTTTCTCGAGCATCTACCTGCCGGTTGTTCCCTTGCTATCTTACATCGTTGTTGGCTCGGTGTGTCTTGCGTTGGCATCTCCACTGATGAGCTTACTGCTGATGAGCGGTCATGGGGGCAGCCAGACACGCGCATCGGCGATTGCCATGGGTCTGAATGTGGTGTTGAGTATCGTTCTAATTCCACGCTTAGGCATGACGGCGGCCGCATTTGCATACTCAGTGTCATTTTTCGCTCTGGCCGTCGCAGTCTATGTAGATTTTTTTCGGTATTTTGGCCGGGCGCAGGGCTGGGCATGGCTTTTGCCAAATCGTGGGGACTTAGAAAAGTTGCGTTTGGTAGTCCGCGTCGTGACCGGGGTTATTCCTCCACAATAATACTTGCGGATTCATTATGGATCTGAATGATGCCCCACTTGTGAGCGTAGTGATCCCGATCTGCAATCATTCCGCCTATGTAGAGGAATGTCTTAACAGCCTGGTGGCTGCCGAATATGCGCCGCTTGAAGTGTTGCTCATGGATGACGGTTCCCGTGACAACTCCTATGAGCTGGCGGAGTCTTGGCGAGCTTGCCGCCCAGACGCCTTCTTCCGCTTCAAGCTGATGCGCCAGCAGAACCAAGGGGCCGCGAGAAGCTGCAACGCGCTGATCCGCCTCTCCACGGGCGCCTACATCGCTCCGCTGGCGAGTGACGATTGCTTGCTGCCCCGTGGCTTGACCGCTCGTGTCCAGTACCTCGAACAGAATCCGGGGCTGTTGGCAGTGATGGGAGACTGCACCATCATTTCTGAGCGCTCTGAGAAGATTTCGGATAGTGCATTATTCGATTATCGAAAAAGTGATCGGCGGGCCTTCACCAGTCCCGAATCCCTGGCCGACGAACTCGTGTTGCGCTGGACCGTCCCGGGGCCGGTGCTGCTGCTGCGGCGCGAGGCGTTTTTTGGCCCCCGGGCGATCGGCTTTTACGCCGAAGATGATGGTATAGAAGACCGCGACTTCTTTCTGCGGCTACTCCATCGAAACGCCTTGGGGTTCGTCCCTGAAAGGGTCTCCGCTTACCGGGTACACATTGCCAACAATTGCCGTCCCAACACGCCGACTGGTCGGCTCGCGCACTACCGGGCCCGCCTGGTCTCTGAGCGCAAGCATATCGAGCTATTCCAAGGCCGGCGGCGGCTATTTCTGCGACTGGCGTCGATGCGCTTTGCGTGCCTAGTGGAACGCCTGGGAAAAGGCTCGCAGGTGTCTCGCCTCGGCGAGTTCGTCGCAGCGGCTGGCATGGTCATGCTCTACTATGCCACCTGGATCGGCCGGCGGCTGAGTTTCGGTGCGCGATGGAAGAGCAGCACAAGCGGGCCGAAGACTAGCGTACACAGGACTATATAACCTGAAGTCGCAAGCAAGTAGACTTTTTATGACTGAATTATCATTTAATCGCTTCCGACTGGGGCACTGGAATGGGTGCTTAGGAGGATGTTCCCGCTCGACGATGCGAGACACCATCATTCGCCCGGAGGCATTGACTTATGCAGGGCAATGAGCTGCTAGGCATGAGCCTCATGCTCATGGCCTTATTCGCGTTCTTTCATCGTGGACGCTGGGTATGGGATCCATTTTCGCCAATCCGGCTCTACTCGGCCTTGTGGCTCTTCTGCGTGGGGCTATGCCAGCTTCGAGTGTTAGGTGACGAAGAAGCGTGGCGAACTGAAATATGGATTGTTGTTCTTCTAGGCTACGCCAGCTTTCTTCTCGGATCGCTCTTTATTCGCATAATGTTCCCAATTGGTGAAGCGGGTTTCAAGCCGCCATTGTGTGTGCAGAAAGATTTTTCGGACAATGTCTTCAAGTGGTTGCGTTGGATGATTGTGTTTTGTGGTCTTGTGTTGGGGCTCCAGTATTGGGTCAAGGGCGGAGTTCCGGTTTTGTCGGATGACGATCAGCTGCGGATCGCATATGCCATAAATAGCTACGTCCAGCGGATCGCACTCACAGTGGTCCCGCTGACCTCCTTGTATGGCATTCTGATGGTACACAAAAGGCAGCTTGGGTTAGTGTCGAACCTTAAAAATTACTTCACTATGCTTCTCTCGATAGTAATCATCTTCTCGATGGAAAGCCGGTTTTATTTGTTGGTTGCTTTCGTACCGGTAATGATCGCGGCCTGCTATAGCATCAAAATGCCGGATAGGCGAAGGTTTCTGACTCGCGTGGTGCCCCTGGGATTGGCAATCGTATACAGTCGCGCGTTGCTTCGCTCATTTTCGTATTTCGAATTGTCGGCCCAGTCTCTAGGCGCCCAGCTTGCACTTTACTTAGGCCCTATTTACATCGCGGTGGTTGGACATTTCGAGGGTCTACAGCGCATCGTCGACATGTTTCCAAGGCAACTCTCCTTTAGGTATGGGCTGGGCGGGTCGTTCGACGTTATTACTGCCTTTCTGAAAGGCCCGCTCGGCCTCGATTACTACGGTTTCGCTGCATTTAGAAATTTCAACGATTTCTATATTAATCAATATACGCACTTGGGATTGGCCTTTGCCGATTTTGGATATGTTGGCGTCTTAATGATTGGGTGGATTTATGGTGCGGCCAGTACTTGGTCGTACCGGCGTATGATTACTAGGCCAACCATATTGAATATGTATGTCTATAGTCAGATAGCGATGGCTATTTTGTTGACCATCGTGACCAATATCCTGCTGAAGCTCGAGTTCGTATACGATATTTTGGTGATTGCGGTCGCCCTGTTTTTGGCGCAAAAGCCGCAGTTGAGCGTCAGGAATTCAGAATTAGTTGCGCGCAAAAAAGGAGTAGTCGATGAGTCCGCAGCTGAAACTCAATGAAAGCCCGCCAATAGCCGATATAAGAAAGAAACTGATTCGTCAGTTTGGCCCTTGGACTGCCCATAATATTCACTTGGGCGATGGGATTTACACCATCGATGAGAACGCACCGGGACAGGTGGATATTCTAAGGCGTCTGATGCAGGTCATAGCCGACGTCTCACATCGTCCACTCAAGGAACTCCGAGTACTCGATTTGGCCTGTCTTGAAGGCCTCTATGGCATCGAATTGGCTCTCCAAGGCGCGAAAGTGGTCGGAATTGAAGGACGTGAAGCCAACATCGAGAAGGGTCGCTTCGTGAAGCAAGTTCTCAACCTGACAAGCCTCGAACTTATTCAGGAAGATGTTCGCCACATCAGCATTGAAAAGTACGGGCAATTCGATGTGATTCTCTGCGCTGGCATTCTGTACCACTTGGATGCTCCAGATGTATTTGACTTCGTAGAGCGGATTTTTGAAATGTCCACCGATTTTGCAGTTTTCGACACTCATGTGAGTATCGCGGCCAAACAGGTGCAGTTTTACAGGAACAGCAAGTATTCTGGGCGCTTCGTAGCCGAGCATGGATCAAATTCAAGTCCGGATGAAAAGGCGAAACATCTCTGGTCGTCTCTTCATAATGTCAAAAGCTTCTGGTTTACCAAGCCTTCTTTGTTGAATTTTCTCGCACATACGGGATTCACGTCTGTTTACGAATGTCATAATCCCTCCACGATTCATGACCTAGCGGATCGTGTAACCCTACTGGCGATCAAGGGAAAACAGAAGACGTCCTTGCTTTGTTCGCCCTTATTGAATTCGCGGATAGAGGAAGACTGGCCAGAGAAGTCTATGCGACGCATGCATCTTGCCCAGCGAATCAGCTTACGGCGCTTTCTCAAAGCTGTTGTGAGATCAATGCCGGCTTCTGCCAGAGGGTTCTTGAAACGACTATTGGATATCTCACGGAGCTAAGCTGCCGATGCTGCGTCGAGCTGAAATTTGACGGCTCAGAGATCACACGTGCGAGAGCTACAACACTTCGCGAATTGGATGGAACAAGTTCTTGTCAGCTTGGCACGGGACCTCCCAGGTGACCCTGCGAAAATCGGAGCCGTCCTCCTGATAGGCTGCGTTTGATCGGTAACAGCATGATTGAGACTTCTATATTGATCCCGACGAAGAATGGCGCGGAGGACTTTGAGTCCTGTCTGGCAGCCGTCTATTCCCAGAAGGGGACGGGACCATTCGAGGTGATCGTGATTGATTCTGGTTCGGTGGACGCCACCCTGGAAATTGCGCGACGCTACCCTGTGCGTATCGAGCAGATACCTCCGGAGACGTTCCACCACGCGCGCACACGAAATTACGCTGCTGGCCTTGCGAAGGGAGAATTCTTGGTGTTTCTCTCGCAGGATGCCATTCCTGCGTCTGACACCTGGCTCGGCGCGACGATTTCCAACTTCGATGATCGGTCCGTGGGCGCCGCTTACGGTCGACAGCGACCAAAGGAGGGTTCTACAATGGAGCGCCAAGAAGTACTGAATGCCGTGTACGGTGAGGAAAGACTGGTGAAAGACCCCTCGCGCGGTCAGGAATGCGGCTTTCGCTATTACCACTTCTCGAGCGTAAACTCTGCGATTCGGAAGGACGTGTGGCAGGCCACTCGCTTCCCGGACGACCTCAAAGTTTACGAGGATCTTGGCATTTCCAAGCGAATACTCGATGCCGGCTGGAAAATCATCTACGAACCGCGAGCGGTCGTCTACCACTCGCACAACCACACGACCGTCGGGCTCTTCAAGCGTTATTTCGATGGGGGTGTCATCTGGAAACGCCTGGGCCTTTGGAATAGCCGGACGCGGTCATCCATGCTGAGGGAGGCGAGGCAACAGCTCCGGGAGAAACTCAGCCGATCCGGCGGCAATGGCGCTGGCCGGATAGGGGGCTCGTCCATTCGTCAAGATCTCGCAAAGTCGGCAGGGATGTTGCTGGGCTTGCATGAGCGGTATCTACCGCTGGCTCTCAAGCGGCGTCTGAGTGCACATCGACTATTTGAGTGACACCAAACCATTTCGACGTAAACATAATCGCGGGAGACGAGCCCGCCCTACCTCAATCGAGTGCTCGTGGGCTGCGTATTTTGGCTTCATTCTAGCGAAGAAACAGTGAAGCGAAGCACTCGCCAGATTCCTAAGCAGCTTTGCAGAGTCATAGGTTAATTCCCACTCCGGAGCTTTATCCGTTGGACTAGGAGAGATAGAACATGCAAATCTTCATCGACTCAGCGGACGTCAAGCAGATTGAAACGTGGTTGGGGCAGGGCATAGTGGACGGGGCGACCACGAATCCGTCGATTATGTTTAAAGACGGCATTGCAGACATCGAGGCGGGCGCGCTGCGAATCTGCAAGCTATTGGGCGACCGGCCGCTCAGCGTCGAGGTGACCTCGAATCACCAGGAAACGATGCTGGAGCAGGGGCGGCTGTTCGCGACGTGGGCGCCCAATATTGTCGTTAAGATACCAATCGTAAATGAATTCGGCGAATCCTGCCTGGGCGTGATACACCGGTTGACGCAGGAACGCATCGCGGTGAACAGTACGGCGATTCTCTCGTTCAACCAAGCCATTCTGGCTGCGAAAGCCGGGGCAACCTACGTAAGTATTTTCGCGGGGAGGGTGGCTGATGAGGGTAACGACCCTGCCACGGTTATCCGTAACGTCCGCAACTGGTTGGACGAATGGAAATCTCCTGCGCGAATCATCGTGGGAAGCATCCGCACGGTTATGGACATACAGAGTGCGGCGCTGGCTGGGGCGCATATCATCACCATTCCGCCGCAATTCTTGCCCAAGATGGTGGATCACCGATACACACGTGAAACCGTGCGCCAGTTCGTGCAGGACGCCGAAAAGACCCTCGAGCAAATGAACAAGGCGAAGGTGTGCGCTGCTCCGGCCGGATGATCGCTCGATTGCGAAAGGACGCGGACCGTCAAATTTATGTCCACGCGTGAATCTATAGCGGGTCGGGAAACCGAATTGTTGAAGCCCGCGCTCCAGCGGGTGGTAGCGGAGCGCACCTACGCCCGACTTCTCGCCTGGCCTCCTCTCCACAAGCTGGCGTATCTATGCGGCGACCTTCTAGCGATAACTCTGGCACATATGCTGGCGGTCCGTGCGGTGGAATACTTCCTCCAGGTTCCGATGAGTGCGCTCAACCCTTTTGAATACCACCGTTTCTACATCCCTTTTTTTGCTGTGGTCTTGTACTTCTTCGAGGGATACAAGAGTCCCGAGCTGCGCCGACCGGAGCAGGAGCTCGAAAGGAGCTGCAAAGCGCTGGCTATAAGCTTCCTCGGACTCGTTTTGTTCAACTTTGTCCTTTTCAGGTCTGAGGTGTTCTCGCGGTACCTGTTGGTCTCGTGGTTTGTGCTGGCGTATGTCTTGGTGGTGGCTACGCGCTTTACGCTGCGAGCCGTCCACGAACGGTTATGGAAAGCCGGTCTGTGTCGGCGCCGAGCCGTACTCGTTGGTTCTTCGGCCAGGCTTTCGAAGTATGAGCAGTTACTCTCGATTCAGCGACATCGCGGCTACGACATGGTCGGGGTTCTAGTGGACTCCGCCAACGCGGTCTCTCCACCTGAAGTGCTGTCTCATATTCCCGTGCTGGGCTTTTTGGATCAATGGGAGCAGTGCCTTGTTAGATCAGAAGCAGACGTGCTGATCGTGGCCTATCCCATCGCTCCCAACGAGGAGGAGTGGTTGCCGCAACTCCTGCGACGATGCAAGCAGCTGCGCGTTGATGTCGAATTGTATTCGGGTGTCCTCGAGATCGCCAACCTGAACTACCAACTCGATGAGTATTCGGGCTGTTTCCGTTTCTACGCCAGGCCGCGGTGGTCGCTCATGATTCAGCGATTTCTTAAGCGCCTCTTGGATCTCATGGTCGGTTTCCTTGGCAGCGTCGTTACTCTCGTACTTACACCTATCATCGGGCTCCTAATCAAAATCGAGGATAGGGGACCGATTTTCTATCGAAGTGCCTACGTTGGCAAAGAGTGCGAAGACCGCTATTATCTGAAATTCCGCACGATGCGAGTCGACGCCGACCTCGTCATGAAGGAAAACGACGAACTCCGAAGGCAATTCGAGAAACAGTATAAGCTTACTCGCGATCCTCGCGTAACCCGCATCGGGCGATTCTTACGCAAGTCAAGCCTCGATGAACTTCCATCCTTCTTCAGCATCTTGCGCGGAGACATCAGTATGGTCGGCCCTCGCACAATCATGCAGGTACAACGAGAGCGATACGGTGCTCTTTTGCCAAAACTTCTCTCCGTCAAGCCAGGGCTCACCGGCTTCTGGCAGGTGATGGGGCGCCAACTGACCACACACGAGGAGCGCGTACAGATGGACATGTTCTACATTGATCGTTGGTCCATCTGGCTCGATCTGCTGATCATCGCGAAGACTTTCCGAACGGTGCTTTTCGGCGACGGCGCCTTTTGACAAATTTTGCAGGTATGAGTTTCTGATGGTCTGCACTAAGCTTTGCATCACGTGCAGCTCCGTTCGGGAAGATGATTTCCATAACGACCCAAAGGAGGGCTGACTCAATTATGCAGCGACGCATTATCGTGACTGGTGTAGCGGGATTTGTTGGCAGCAATCTGGCCAAGCACCTTCTACGCAAGGGATACACCGTAACTGGGATTGACAATCTCTCCGCTGGAACGCTCGAGAACGTCGACCAGCGGGTGGATTTTCATAACGTTGACATACGTGATCCTGGGATCTATCCCCTGTTTGAGGGTGCAGACGCAGTGTTCCATCTCGCGGCCAAGAGCAGCCTCACCGACTGCCTGAGCCAACCTCTCGAGGCGGCCACCGTGAATGTCGTTGGGACGCTCAACATCCTAGAGACAGCACGTAAGGCGAAAGTGCGCAAGGTCGTCTACGCTGACACGTCCGCTGAATATGAGGGCATCTTTGAGTTTCCAACCACGGAAGAACGGATCCGGCCCATCGGCGTCTATGCTGCCAGTAAGCATGGCGGAGCTACATTCTGCGAAAGTTACCGGGAGCTTTACGGGATGAATGTCACCATCGTTCGCTACTTCAACGTGTATGGACCAGCGCAGGACTGGCGCAGAGTCATCCCACCGGTCATGAGCGCTTTTATCATCCGGATGCTTCAGGGAGAGCGCCCCGTAATTTACGGAACCGGAGAGAAACGTAGGGACTTTATCTACGTCGATGATGTAAACGATTTACACCTTATCATTCTCGAAGATCAGCGTGCAGATGGAAGAATCTTCAACATCGGATCGGGGGTTAATTATTCCGTGAATGAAATTTACCGAGCAGTAGAAGACCTGCTGAGAAGCGCCCTGCAGCCCATCTACAAGCCCGACCTCCCTGGCGAAGCCCAAACGACTCTCGCGGACCTTACCGCATCAGAGAGCCTCGGCTGGAGACCAAAGGTCGACCTTCGCGAAGGACTGAGCCGAACGATTGGCTATCTGAAAAGTAGGGTGCAGGAGGGAAGAATTAGCGTTGCTGGTGTGTAAAGCGTCGGAACGCACTGACTCCGAGCTAATTGTCCCAGCTGGCGGTCGCGTTCGAATTTTCGATCCCTATATGGAGCGAGCATGATCCTTACCAGAACACCTTTTCGGATTACGTTAGGCGGTGGCGGCACGGACCTCCCTTCCTTTTATCGCGAGTACGGGGGATTTGTTTTGGCCGTGGCCATCGACAAGTACATGTTCCTCAACGTGAACACGCCTATTGTAGACGACAAGATTCGTGTTCGCTATACGAGTTCGGAGATGGTGGACCATGTGGACGAAGTTCAACATACAACGGCGCGTGAAGCACTGCGGCACTTTGGCATTGCGAGTGGAATCGAAATCGTTTCGATTGCCGATATCCCTTCCGGCACAGGCTTGGGATCATCGAGTTCCTATCTGGTAGGCCTATTAAACGCTCTGCATGCTCTCCTGCAAGATCAAGCTACTCCCCAAAAGTTGGCAGAAGAAGCGTGTCACATCGAGCTAGAGGTGCTGAAGAAACCGATCGGCAAGCAGGATCAATATATGGCTGCATTCGGGGGTCTTACGTTGCTAGATATCAAGCCAGATGGCAAAGTGTGCGTCACCCGCATGGACCTCGACATCGATTTAGTCGAGAGCCTGGAACACAACATTTTGATGTTCTATACAAATGAAATGCGCGATGCCACGACGATTTTGGAGAAACAAGATAAGGCGACACGCGCGAAAGACGGGACTGTCGTGAGGAGCCTCCGCGAAATCAAAGATATTGGTCTGGAGATCAGTGATGCCATATCGAAGGGCAATCTGCGACGTTTTGGAGAGCTCCTGGACGTCCACTGGCAGTCCAAAAAGCGGCTGTCCGAAGGAATTTCCAATCCTCAGATCGATGCTTGGTACGAACTTGCCAAGCAAAACGGAGCGATCGGTGGAAAAATCTCCGGAGCGGGGGGCGGTGGTTTTCTCATGCTGTACTGCGAAGAAAACAAGTCGCGCTTGCGGGAAGTGATGCGCGCGGCGGGTCTGCGGGAGCTAAAATTCCGCTTCGATTTTGAAGGAAGCAAAGTCGTATTTGATGTCGTCTCCCGCGATGGTAGGCTCGCCCACAATCACCGTCACAACAACAACCACGAAAACGGGCTCACCGTACGTGCCGCAGTTACGTGAAATCTCTAATGTTCTGGAACGCGTGCCCGGTTCCGTCATAGTAGGGCATCGAGGAAATAAGCCTGCCATAGGTAACTGAGTCTTCCATGAAAGCAGTGTTACTGGATCGAGATGGCGTAATCAACGCCTTGGTCTACCACCAAGACTCGGGCGTAATCGACGCGCCTTTCACGCCGTCTCAATTCAAACTTCTTCCCCGTGTTCCAAAAGCGATCAGGCTGCTGAACGATCTCGGATTGGGGATCGCAGTTGTTTCCAATCAGCCGGGAATCGCCAAGGGCCACCTGAAGCCTGAAATGTTGAAAGCTTTCGAGCGCACCATGATTTCGCTAATTCGCGCCGAAGGCGGACGGATCGATCATGTTCATTACTGCCTGCACCATCCCCAGGCAAAAATATCCGCGTTCCGGAAGCGATGCAAGTGTCGAAAACCTGAGACTGGTCTGCTTGAACGGGCGGCTGCCGAATTACGGGTATCACTGAACGAGTGCTACATGATCGGAGACGGAATCCCGGACATGCTGGCCGGTGCTCGCGCAGGTTGCAGGACCATCTTCGTAGGTCGCTGGAAATGTGAGATCTGCCAGTTCACCGAAGACCCGGACGTACGCCCGGCGTTGGTCGCAAAGGATCTCTGGGAAGCCGCGCAGCTGATTCGCAACGAAATCGTTGTTGGGCACCAAGCTGCCTCTGAACCAAATTGCGATTTAGCACGTGCATGATTTTTCGCTTCTCCGCTTAGTGCCCACATTTATTGTTCTATCTAGAGGGGTAGATTGCATGAACTACGTCGCGCAATACATTCGCGAAGCGACGGAAATCCTGGAGCTTGTAGACCAGTCCGCCGTGGAACGTACCGCAGATTTGCTCCTTGAACTGCGTGAGCGTTCCGGCAGGCTGTTTCTGTTAGGCGTGGGCGGTGGCGCAGGTCACGCATCCCATGCAGTCTGCGATTTCCGTAAAATTACTCAGATCGAAGCCTACTCGCCGTCGGACAATGTATCCGAACTCACCGCACGGGTGAACGATGAGGGCTGGGACACGTGTTATGCCAATTGGCTTCGTGGGTCCCGGCTGAATGACGCAGACATGGTCTTCGTTCTTTCTGTAGGTGGTGGCGATGTTAAGCAAAACATCAGCGCTAACCTCGTGCGCGCGCTCGAATACGCTCGCAAGGTTGGCGCCACCATTTGTGGCGTTGTCGGCCGCGACGGAGGTTACACCGCTCAGGTCGCGGACGCCTGCGTCCTCATTCCCGTCGTCAATTCGTCGACCATAACTCCTCACACGGAATCTTTTCAAGCGATGATCTGGCACCTCTTGGTTTCCCACCCGAAACTCAAAATGGCTGAAACGAAATGGGAATCCGTTCAGGTTTCCGCCAAGGTGTAGAGCTTCCCGTCGGTTCTCTCGCACTACTCTCTCCACTGCGGATTCTCTCCTCTAGCTTTCTGTAGGATGGCCTTCTGTGTCCGATTGCAAGAAAATCACGAAGGCAGTAATCCCCGCAGCAGGTTTCGGCACCAGAATGCTTCCCGCAACCAAGGTTGTCCCCAAGGAAATGCTCCCGGTCGCTGGAAAGCCGCTGATTCAATATGCGGTCGAAGAAGCTGCGGCGAGTGGAATTGATACCGTGATTCTCGTGATTCGGGGCAACAAGTCTTTGATTCAGGATCATTTTGCACCCGATCACGAACTCAAACCCGGTTACCAGCGCGGCTTAAACAAGTCTCCTGATTTCCTTTGCCCTGACTCAACAACCATGAATATAAAATATGTTCAGCAGGAGAGTCCTCTCGGTCTCGCTCATGCCCTTTCCTGCGCGCAGCCCTTCGTGGGAGACGAACCCTTTGTTGTTCTGCTTCCCGACGTGATTATGCTCGCCGACGATCCAGTCACGAACCAGTTAATACACGCGCACGAGAAGGTAGGCGGAAGCGTGATCACCATTCGAGAGGTCGAACCACACGAAGTGAAGCGTTTCGGTATGGTCCAACTCGAAAGATCGATTGTGAGTTCACCCAAGGAACCGGTGCGCATAACTAGTCTAGTTGAAAAGCCGTCACTCGAACGAGCACCCTCGCGCTTTGGTATCTTCGGCCGCTATCTTTTGGAACCTTCCGTTTGGACTGCGATCGCGCAGACTCGCGCTGACTCTGGCGGCGAAGTGCAACTTACGGATGCCCTAAGTATCCTTTGTCAACAGGCGAGCCTTTTCGGTGTTGGCTTCCACGGTCGGCACTACGATGCAGGCGACCGCATTGGCTATCTTCAAGCTAACATCGAGCTTTCTCTTGAAGACCCCAATCTCCGCGAGCCTCTATCGCATTACCTCTCAGGCATTGCTTGCGTCAATTCCTAGGCCCTGTTCGTTTTTTGTAATTTCGCAGATCGCGGTTCGCTGTAGGATCATTGCGAGCCCAATGTATATAGGTTCTTATTCGCTTCAATGCTTCCAAGTTCCTGGCGCAGCCCTTCGTACGTGGTCGCTCTCAAATACCAACCTCGCGACTGGCAGACTCAGCGTCGCATAAGTTGTGAGATGATTCACTTCGGGAGAGTCCAATGAAAGGTGTCGTCCTCGCCGGCGGAACTGGGAGTCGACTCAATCCTCTGACGCGCGTTACGAATAAGCACCTGCTTCCCATCTACGACAAGCCAATGGTGTATTACCCGATCCAGACGCTGGTGAACGCTGGAATCCAGGAGATCCTTCTTGTCACCGGCGGAAAAAACGCCGGAGAATTTCTTCGGCTGCTTGGGAACGGCCGTGACTTCGGGCTGAAGCACATCAACTATACCTACCAGGAAGGCGAAGGCGGCATCGCCGAAGCTCTGGGTCTGGCCGAAGATTTTGCCGATGGCGAGCCTATCTGCGTAGTGCTTGGTGACAACATTATTGAAAACAATGTACGCCACGCCGTCGAAAATTTCAAAAAGCAAAGCCGCGGCGCCAAAATCCTGCTAAAGGAAGTCCAAGACGCGGAGCGGTTTGGAGTCGCCGAGGTTCGCGGCGATCGCGTTGTCAGCATCGAAGAAAAACCCCGCAAGCCCAAATCGAATTACGCGGTCATTGGAATCTATTTGTACGATGCCACTGTATTTCAGAAAATTCGCCGGCTGAAACCCTCCGGCCGCGGCGAACTCGAAATTACGGACGTCAATAACTTCTATCTCGAAGAAGGTAATCTGACTTATGAGATCCTTGACGGTTGGTGGACCGACGCCGGCACTTTCGAATCCCTCTTGCGCGCCAACAATCTGGTGGCGGAAACCGGTGCTAACAAGCTCTCGAACGCAGAATCGACTGAACGCGCCGTGAGCCGGGAAGTCAAAGGATGAAGATTTTTGTTACTGGTGGAGCGGGTTTCATCGGCTCAAATTTCATCCGCCATGTTCTGCAGGCAAAAACTAGCCACGCGACCGTCAACTACGACAAGCTCACCTACGCTGGCAATCTAGCCAACCTCCACGCGATTGCGCATCATCCCGGCTATCGATTCGTTAAAGGCGACATTTGCGACCCCATCGCGGCAGAAGCCGCCATGCGCGGTTGCGATACCGTCGTCCATTTCGCCGCAGAATCGCACGTCGACCGCAGCATTTACGAGCCCGCTCCCGTAATTCAAACCAACGTCACCGGCACGTTCACGCTCCTCGAGGTCGCTCGCAAGCTCGCCGTATCGCGCTTTGTTCACATTTCCACCGATGAAGTCTATGGCGACATCGCTCCGGGAACCAGCGCCAGCGAAGACTCTCCGCTTCAGCCAAGCAGCCCCTATTCCGCTTCCAAGGCTGCCGCCGACCTCTTGGTCCGCTCCTACGTGCGTACCTACAAATTTCCCGCTGTCATCACGCGCTCCTCGAACAATTACGGCCCCTACCAGTTCCCGGAGAAATTCCTGCCGTTGATGATCACGAATGCGCTCCACGACAAAGCACTTCCGATCTACGGCGACGGCAGACAGCAGCGCGACTGGCTGCATGTGGAAGACAATTGCCGTGGAATTCTCGCAGTTCTCGAGCGCGGAAAAATCGGCGAAGTTTACAACATCGGTGGATCGCACGTGGAAGAAAATCTCGCGATGGCCAAGCGCCTGCTTCGTTTGACCGGCAAGCCGGAAAGCCTGCTCAGCTATGTTGGGGATCGCCCCGGCCATGACCGTCGCTACGCCCTCGATTCCAGGAAAATACAAACCGAGCTGGGCTGGAAACCGGAAATCTCTTTGGAAGAAGGCGTCCGCAAGACCATTGAATGGTACAAGGACAATAGCAAATGGGTTTCCGACGTTCGCGCGGGTGAATACCTCTCCTATTACGAGAAGTACTACGATGATCGCGAAAACTCGCTCAAAGCCATCGCGGATTCCGGCTCAAAGTTGCCGGCTTAGAACCAACATGCGTATATTCTTTGTCGATGCGACGAATCGAAACCTCCCTGCCAGGTGTGTATGAGCTGCGCCCCACAGTCTATCGCGACTCGCGTGGCTCTTTCCTTGAGACCTACCACCACGCGAAATTCTTAGACCTCGGCATCAAAGACACCTTCCTTCAAGACAACCACTCCATCTCCTCCCGCGGAACGCTTCGCGGCCTTCACTACCAATTCCCGCACGCCCAAGCCAAGCTCTGTCGCGTCAGCGAAGGCGAAGCTCTGGATGTCGCCGTAGACATCCGCGTCGGCTCGCCTCATTTTGGCAAATGGACCAGCCTCCGCCTCTCTGCCAAAGAACAAAACCAAATATATATCCCCGCCGGTTTTGCGCACGGTTTTGTGGCAATCACAGACACCGTTCAGTTCCTATATAAATGCAGTGATTATTATGCTCCATCCGACGAGTACGGCATTCTTTGGAACGATCCGGCTCTCGCCATCGACTGGGGCGTGTCGAGTCCATCGCTTTCACAAAGAGACGCCAATAATCCAAAACTCGCCGACGTCCAACAGCAATTTCTGCCGCGATATTCATCCAAATGAAGCCCACGACTTTGCTGACGGGCAAGACCGGCCAACTAGGTTCGGAGCTCAATCGGCTGCTGCCAAAACTGGGGCAAGTCATCGCGCCGGAGCGAAGCGAATTGGATCTGCGCGAGCCGGAACAAATTCGCCAAGTGATGCGGAACGTAAATCCGCAACTGGTCGTCAACGCAGCCGCCTATACCGCCGTTGACGCAGCAGAAACCGATGAGGCGAATGCGCTCGCCGTAAACGCCGAAGCCCCGCGTTTGCTTGCTCAAGAAGCGAAAAAGATTAGTGCCACGCTCGTTCATTTCTCGACCGATTACGTCTTCGACGGCTCGAAGAAGGCTCCGTACGTTGAGACGGATCCCGTGAATCCGCTCAACGCGTACGGCAGAACCAAACTCGCTGGCGAACAAGCGATTCGCAATTCCGGCGCCGCCCACCTGATATTTCGTACCGCGTGGATTTACGCTACGCACGGGCGAAATTTTCTCCTTACAATCTTGCGGCTCGCCACCGAACGCGAAGAATTGAAAATTGTTCGCGATCAAATCGGCGCGCCAACTTGTGCTGCGGACATCGCCGCCGCCACGGCAAAAATCCTCACAAACATCTACGCTCGAAATGACAGCGCTGACGCATTTTCTAAGGTCAGCGGCACGTACCACATGACCGCCGCCGGCGAAGCGACGTGGTATGACTTCACCAAAGCGATCCTAGAAGAAGCTGCCCATGCTTCGCAGGACCTATCTTGGTTCGCCGCCGCCACGCAAGGACGTCCCTTGCTTGCTCGACGCATCGTCCCTATCACGGCATCTGAATATGCATCTCGCACGCCCCGCCCTGCCTACTCCGTTCTCTCAAACGCTCGCCTGACTCAAACATTCGGGATCGCGCTGCCTGACTGGCGCACGCAACTGCACCAGTGCTTCACAAGCCGCTCGTCCGAGCGGAGTTCATAGCCTAACAGCGCGCGCCCAGCGTCCCTCCTTCCATTTCAAGCATTGATTTCCATTCCGGCTTCGCGAGGCGGAGCTTTCGCTCTGTGTGTTGAGCCACACCCGGTGAAAACAGAAACGCTGAGGAGGGCAAGTAACGGATCCAAAGGATGGCGGTACAACATGCTTGGATGCGTGACGTAGTACACGGCGGGAAAAACCAAGGACAGCCACGCGAAGAGAACTGCGAATCTGCGCGCGCCTGCGAAAGCACGAGCGAGCCCAAGAGCAGCGAGCGCGCTCAGAAGCGTCGCAATGACGATGTTTGGAAGGGCAAACGGCTCGATGCGGCGGTAGGCAGCGCTCAAGTTCCAGTAACCAGTCCACGTGAAGACGATGCGGCGAAGAGTCGCCCAGGCGAAACGTGCTGGATGCTCGCGCACTTCGGCAATCGCCAACTGCTTTTTCTCAGCCATGTAAGCCACTTCACCGAGGCGGGCGTACGCATCCATCTCCGCGTCGTTGTGCGGAGGATTGGCCCAGTCGGGATATACGTCAAACGTGTCCCAGGTGTTGCCCTGGTAGAACGCCAGCCAGAAGTTGCTGCGGAACGGAATGAACCGGCCGAAGACGCGTTCGTTCCGAACGAACCAGGGCGCAACCACCACGAGAAACGCCAGCCCCGCCGCCGCTGGCCGCCAAGCGAAGCTCCACGGCGTGCCGCGCTGGCGCAGGCGGTAGCACAGCCAAAGCCCGGCAACCGGCAGGCCGGCGAGAAGCGCAGGCTCCGTCAGTCCCGCGATGGCCCACACCACTCCCCAAATCACCCAGCTGCGCAGGTCGACCTTGCGTTCCAGCGCGATGGTCGCTGCCACGGCCAGCACGAACAGCAGCGCGCTGAGCGTCGTGTTCCACACCTGCCCAGCGGCGAAATCGAAGCTGTAGGGAAAGATCGCCCAGGCCCAAACGGCGGCGGTGGCCGTCTTCCTGCCAAATGCCGTGCGGGCAATGAAGTGGAGCGGAAAGCAGGTGAGCGCCGCGAAAAGGCAATTGAGCGAGAGGATGACCCAGGCGGACGCCGCGGAATAAATTCCGCAAATCTTGAATACGCCCGCGACGAGGGCGGGATACACCGGACCCATCCACGCCGTCGGGCCCGTCCAGCCAAAGAATGGCGAGCCAAAGCCGTGCCCGGAGGCAAGCGAGCGTGCAATGCGGCCCGTCTCCCAGCCGAAGCGCCAGTGGTCTCGCGAGGGATCGAGCCGGTCGCCGACCAGAAACGGGACGACGGCCAGGCGCAACCCGAGCGCGACAGCAAAGACGAACCAGGGCCGCGCCCAAAGAGGCGGATTCGCCTCCCCCGCTTCCACTCGCCCTTCGCGTTGAGTGCTCACTCCGCCATCTCCAATCTGGAATCGTCAGTCTACCAGCCTCCGCGCCTTTCTCGCTGCCAACTCCCACACACCTGCGCCCGCCGCGTGTCATCCCGAGCCCCGCGAGGGATCTGTTTTTCGCCGTTGGTGTAGGGGCGTCGCTTTAGCGCGTCCAGGCCGCATCTTGCGTTGAATTTGGCTCATGTAGCGGCCCCGGACCTTCGGGGGCGCCGTTCTCCTAAGCGCCGGAGGTGCGTCACAATTTAGCCCAGTGCGTAAGCGCTGGGTAGGGAAGCAAGAACCGATCCCCAGCGCCGTAGGTGCGGCACACCAGCCTGTCATCTCGAGCGCATCGAGGCACCTGCTTTTCGCCTCCCCCGAGCGGCGAGTTCACCTCGCCATCTTGCTTCGTCTTTTGTAGCTCAGGCCCGCCTTTGGCCTGAGGCTTTTCGCTCGGATCGCCCCTCCGCCCCCGCGCCCCCAGACGGAACCAAGAAGCAAAAGCTTTGTTTACCCTGAGCCTCGAAGGGCGCGCCCCTCAGTTCAAAAGGGCGCAACCACCCCAAAGGGGGTTGGCCCTTAATTTTGACACCGCACGTAACGGCGAACCTGCCACAGCCTAGCGAAAAGAAGACTGAGGGCAGCTTGCACAAAACTGGGGCGCATCACTTCACAATCCATTCTAACTGCCCCGTATCCTTGTTGCGCTTACCGTGCATTCGCGTGGGATTATCTCTGCCCACCGTGCGAAAGGCGGATAACACTTGGCGTATGCCGATGAAATAAAGCTTGGCGTGTCGCATCCTGTCGGAGCTTAGATAGAACCCGGACAATCTCCCGCGCCTGCCAAGCCTGGGAATGAAGACGTAGCTGTGAACAAATTGATCGCACATGAACCTGAGATTTCTAGTCTCGCTGCGCACAACCTTGAGGTCGAAATTCTTGTCGATGCGATGCCAGTTCATGTAATCCACAGTTCTTTTCGGAGGCGACCACTTTAGAGTGAATGTCTTTGCTCTCGTCTTGTCTGTTACCTTGAACGTGTCCAGGAGTTTCCGGATCGCATAAAACCCAACAAACAATTCTCTTTCAACACGCACTAAGACTCGATCCGAATTCTTGTCGTTAAGACGGACGGCCTCGCACCAAACAGCGGCCTTCAATAGCGGCTCTTTCCAATTGCGGGAGTCATAGATCATTTCGGATCGGGTATTTCAAGCTCGGCTCTAGCTTGTTGTAGCGCCGCGGATTATCATATTCGTCTTTTGTTCGCCAAGATCAGATTTGTCCTCTCGTGTATCGCTCTCCCAATGTGTCAATCGCCTTCGCCGAATCCACATGACCCTGACGGGCCAGATACGGTCTCACGAGCAGCAGAATGCATGTGGTACTGACTCGCATCATCTCCTTAATTTCGCCGTCCCTGTAGGAAGACACCAGCTCGTGCCCGGTAAAGCGACGGCCGATTTGTAGAATCCCGGTGTGCGTGTAGCTGTTTAAGGCTTTCCAGCTGCGGTCTTTGAAGTCGTGAAAGAAATCTATCCCACACTGGGCATCTATCGCGTCGGACATCTCCCCGAAAGTCGGGTCAATTTTGTCCTCATTTCTGAATTTAAGCACCTGCGCTTGACTCGCACAACTTGTGAACCAAACGCCGCGCACGAGACCCTCTACCACCGAGCGCACAAGGGCGAATGCCGATCCGTGCAGACCAGAACGTGTCAGCAAAACGAGAGCTTCATGGTGCTCTATGCCTTGAGCAATGAAACCAACCACAACGGTGGAATACTCCTCATCGGTGTATTTGTTGCCGTTGAGGATCTTTTTGACTTCAAGAATCACAGCTTCGGCAGACTTCAATTCTTTTTCCACATCAGCGGAGACGGGCACTTTGATCCTCCAAACGTCTTGAGTGGAGACAGTATAGGGCAGGCGTCAGATAATCGAGAGAGTGGTTATTCAGAGAATTACCCGCTCTGGATTCTCCCGCGTAGAGTATTCGAGTTCAGAGGACAGCAATCATGGACGACCATTGCACCCGCGAGGCTTATCAGGAAGGCGGAGACGTAGGAATCTTCCCGCCGTGCGAGTACTGCAAGCAGAAAGAAGAATCTACTTCCCAATCTTCTTAGCTACAATTGGGTGACAGTGATCTTTGTCAAGACGAGGTTGTTGGAGATGATCTTCGTTTGGTATTTCCGTCCGCTCAAGCTCTCGTAAGTGATGACGGTCTCCCACTCAATACCCTGGAGCAAACCGCGTGCAATTGGGGTCAAGAACTCTACGTCCTGTCTTAATGCAGCCAAATAACCTTTTGGACGGGCAATGGAAGCTCCTGGATTCGTCGGTGTCAGAGCATAGCGAAGATTGATTGCTGGACCTGAGCCGTAATTCTTGATTTGTGCCTGTGCTCCTGGGCAGTGGATTTCCGTCATTGCGTTATTATCCAAATCTTGGACCACTTTTTGAGCGTCGCGGGCAGTACTCAAATACGACACAAATGGTCTGTGCGTTGCCTCTACCTGGTCTTGGAAGACCGCCAGCTGCTTAGTTGACTGCTCGTGTGCCTCTCCAGCATCGAAGCGATCCCAAATGAAAATCAGCAGCAGCGCGATTCCTTCTAGCCAAATCGCGACGGCCTCATACTTGGTCAGCCAGGAGCTAATCTGTAAGAACAAGACGAAGGCCACCCCAACGGCCGGGGCGACTAATGCCAGTTTCTTCATTCGTCCTCCGTCAACTTCTGGGGTTGGATTTTCAGTCACTCATCAATCTGCTTGTTGGTGAGCGCAATTAGCCTTGTCCGTAGTTTCTTGCGCAGGTCAGTAATGTTCTCGTACTCGGGTACATTGTGGACTGACAAATCGAAATGGAGTCTCGTGCCCTTAGAACGGTAAAGGATTGGCCGTTTGTCGATCGCGTGCGCATACCCAACCTCGTAGTAGACACTGGGGCGTTCTCCCGTCAAATCGGCAACTAAATATTCCGAAGTGGCAATCTCATCCAGGATCCGCCCAGTGATGACGTCCTGATGTTCGATCTCATCCGATCGAAGGGCTATGATCCCGAATTGCTTAAAAACATCTTTGAAACAATTCTTCACATCTTCAAGCTGTGGCTGGGCTGAGTCGATCCACATCATGATAAAGGCGGTGTTCGGTCGGTATCTGCGCACAGAACGCGCTTCCGAGGAAGTAATCGCGCGAGGCAGATCCGCCTCCGAAGGTGAGAGCAATTGAGAGACTTCCATGAGTTTCTCGAAACCACTAAAGAAATCCTGTTTTGCATCGTCCGGGCCGATGTCATCTTCCGTTTGCCCGGCAGGTTTCACACCCAATACAACGCCTTCGTCGTGCAAGACTTCAGTGTCCCAGTGTTGATAGCGCCTGAAATAAAGGGCAGAATGCATTCGTCGCATCGCGATTCTTAGGTCGGCTAAGTCAGCCTCACCTAGCAGAGGCGACAGCTTCGCGCCCTCTATCGTGCGGAGAAGAACTTCCTTCGTCCGGCGAACGAGCACCTCCACAAGCCTTCGTTCTTCCTCAGGTACGTGCGGCCACACTCCCCCAGGCTGTGATTTCCACCAGGGGTAGCCTGCCGGGAACCCGGCTGCGGCGGTTGCGACCCGGTCAAAATAGCCTTGCGCTTCCGTCCAAATCCTATGCGCTTCATCTCTAATGGTCTTGATTTCTTCCTGAGTAAAGGGCAAGGGCGACTCCGTCCCTATCTAGCGGCAGGTGGAATATAGCAAGTTAACTCAGATCGTCACTATTGCCAACTGCCTGACCGGCCGGCCCTTGGTTTTGGAACGGTGGGGCATTTCGGGCTCTTTTTGTTCCTTTCCTGCGATCGGCCTCGCAGCCTCGCCCGCAACCCATTCAATCCACAGCCTTTAATTTATCACTTGACAAGTGGTAACGGATGCGATAGTCTCTAACCCAAGGTTGCTGACAGTGTCCCCGTTTAGTCCCTCCTTTCCCCCGCAACCCCGCGTGTATTCTCGGTCTCTCGATTTTGTCGGTCCTTTGTTTTCATACTGTTACGAACTCTTTGTCGTTCCCAAAACAGTCAACTCCTTTGCAATCAAGCAAATCCGAACTCTTGCGCAAAATACAGGGGGTGGGGGTGTCAGCCGCCTCTGCGCCCTCCGTGCCAGTCCGGCCGGAAGGCGGGTCTCTGTGGCAAACCCCATGTTCTCAGCAGTTTGCCGCCTCTTTGCCGCCTCTTTGCTCTCTTTTCGGCACTCGCTCCCTCTATTTTCAACAGGTTGCAGCCTCTTTTCCCAAAACACCCGGGGTGGGGGTATCCCTTCAGGACGACCCGCTGCCAGAACCCGCTGGAGAAAGGCGCCCCTGAAGGTCCAGGGCCGCTACATACCAGGCAAAGTCAAGGATGGCGAGATGAACTCGCCGCTACAAGTCGACGGACCTTGTCATTTGAGAGCTGAGGGCTATGAGCACTGAGGCGAAAGTCGCTCCACCGCGACATTAAGCCTGCGAACATCTTTGTCACCGAGCGCGGACACGCCAAGATTTCGAAAAAAAGGCGGGACGATCTGAAAGGGTTGAACGTCGAAGGCGCGCTGCTACGGGCGGCGAACGACGATGACCAAAGACGAAACCGATCGCCGACAAGCGGAGGCAGCCAAGACGGGGACTTAGCCGGACGTGCCTCCCTTACAATCGGCAACCTGGAAAGGCCTTATACCCCAAGCAAGCGGCGACGGAGAAGTCCACCGATCGAAAGGAGTCCGGTCCCGAGCAAAAGGAGAGAACTCGGTTCAGGTGTAAAAACCTCGCCTGACGAAACGGTCGCGAAAGCGGTCGCCCCAGGGGTCGAAGCCACATTCTCAAGGCTACACGTCTTGCTTCCAAGGCCTGTACAACTAAAGGCATTGGCCGTAAAGTCGTCGGCAGTCGGCGCCAAGGGGGTCGTGAAGTCAATGTGAGGTTTAGTGGATCCGTTGGCAGCATCCACAAAAGTGACACTCTCCGGCCCGAATCCAAAGTTGACCGAGACCGAGGTTCCGGTACCGAGGCTCACGGGCTTAAAGACGCCTCCCGTTGGAGGTCCAGCGTCAATCGAGCCAGGCGCCCAACCAGTTGTCGTGAAAGCGTAACTACTCGCCGCTCCGGACGCCGCTCCACTGAGCGTGCAGACGGTACCTGCGCACGTCCCGAGCTGAATGTCCAACCCACCCGATCCATCATTTGAGAACGTAATGTCCTGGGTGCTGGATTGAAGGAAGATTTGTTGCGCGCTCGTCCCTATAGATCCAAAAGTAATCTCCAGAGCGAGTACTGCTAGAACAACTACCAGCTTTCGCATTTTGTTTTCTCCAATAATCTATTCAACGGATTCCTCAGTTGGGACGTAACTGAGGTCGATACGCTAACTTCTGCGTACCGCACATCACGACGCCTTCCACTTCACCTATCTACTTCTGCAATGATTTGCAGAAGTAGGGTTAGCGCCGGAGAAAAACCAAGAGCCTGAGGCCCAATCCGGTGGCCAGCAACGCCAACAAGAGCAGACCCCTTACAATCGCAAACCTGTAAAGGACTTAAACCCCAAGCAGGCGGCGACGGAGAAATCCACCGACCCCCAGGAGCCCGCTTCCCAGCAAAAGGAGGGAACTTGGTTCCGGGGTGTCCGTCAACTGGACATCGGCAAAATTGGATTGTAGCCCGCCACTCTCCAGGAGTGACCCGGCACTCGTCAGCACGATGCTCAGGTTTCCGGAGTCAACAACGGTGGCACCGCTCGTGTAGCTTAAAGTCTCGTCGGCGAACGTGCCCGACCCGATGAGGTTGCTAGAAGCGCTAAGCGAATTAAGGAGTGTGGTACCCGCGTACAGCGCGAGCGTGTACGTGGTTCCAAATCCGTCAAGCCGATGACCCACGTCTACCGATAGCGTGTAAGTGGTGTTGGGAATAAGATGGGCGCTCAGCGTCTGGGAAATCGTGCCGTTAGTAACCAAGGCGACGATGCCGCCATCCGGCACGGGGAGGCTATAATACCCGGGGCCTACCTGCCATGAACCTGCCTGGCCGGCGGTTATTGTCCAATCCGGGATGGGGCCGAGATTGTAGTTGCAGCCCGACCCGCAGGCGATGTTGAGCGGATTTGTAGTTGCAAACGTGCCGTTCTGGACGGTAATGCTATCAGCCCAAACCGGGGCGCTAATGCAACCGAGTACGAGAAGGGACAGCAATATGAAACGTAAGGTGAATTTCAAGGGGTCCTCCCAAATTCGACACCTGTGGCGCATAGCTAGCCGCCATTCAGGGAGTCCGTTTTGCCGCCATACGATTAAGTCCACATGGCTCAAGCGGACGAGCGAAACCATAGCTCTTCGGACGGGTCGTGTCCGTCTCGTTTTGCACGCGTCTCTTTTTGAACACTTCCCGGCCTCGGGCCAGCGCTGTCTCGTACAGCAATGCCTGCCAGCTTGAAGGCACTTTGCCCGACAACGTGAACGCAGATGCGAAGTGCCTTCGAACTTGCCCGCAACGTAGAGCCAGTTGTGAAGCTGCTCGAAAAGTATTCAGACGTTCCGATGAGCCTCGCCGACGCGTGCCTGGTTCGCATGACCGAAACGCTTGCTGATCCCATCATCCTGACGACTGACGAGGATTTCCGGGTCTACCGCCGGCATAGCAGCCAAGTAGTTCCTTGTCTGATACCCGAATGATCTCTGCCGGAGGGCCAATTCGAGGCTCAGAAAGAGCGCCAGCCTAAAGGCCGCCGCTACGTAGGGGAAATTCAACGGCAAGATGCGGCCTTCGGGCCTGGGACGCGCCCTTCCTTCGTCAGGATAAACTGAAGCGATGCCCCTACAACGGAACGCAAGACAACAGCGTCGGAGCGCTCGCTGTGCTCGCTAGCTGGGCTGAAAGCCCAGCCGCTACATACGGCAAATTCAAGACAGGATGCGGCCTTCGGCCTGGACGCGCTGAAGCGACGCCCCTACAACGGTGGTGCATCCTGCGCGACGCGCTTCCTGTAGGAGTATTCTTGGACCGGGGGAGGAATCTTGCGATATGAAGGCTGAGGGCTATGAGCACTGAGGCGAAAGTTGCTGGGCATTACGGGCAGGGGCAGCTGGAAGAGCGGATCCTTGCTGCGGTGGCGCGCGAAGGCAAGGATCCCGAGAACCTGACGGCTGGAGATTTAGCCGCGGTCGACGAATTTCATGTGGGCGGGCTGGAGGCGACGCAAGAGTTGGCCAAGCAAATGGAATTGCGGGCCGGATTGCGGCTGCTCGATGTGGGGAGCGGGCTTGGCGGGCCGGCACGCTACTTTGCGGCAGAACACGCGTGCAGGGTGGCGGGAATCGATTTGACGGAAGAGTTTGTGCGCGTGGCTGGCAGTTTGACAAGGCGCGCAAAGCTGGATGGGTTGGTGGAATTTCGGCAGGGCAGCGCTTTGGAGCTGCCGTTTGAACGACACACCTTCGACCGTGCCTACATGCTGCATGTAGGTATGAACATCGCGGACAAAGCTGGCATTTTCCGGGAAGTGCGGCGCGTATTGAAGCCGGCTGGACTCTTCACGATATACGACATCATGCGCACCGGGGATGGCGCGATCCGCTATCCGGTACCGTGGGCCTTGAGCGAAGAGACGAGCTTTGTAGCCACGGTGAAAGACTATCGTGACGCGCTGCAGAACGCCGGATTCCGTATTGCGCAGGAGCGCGGTCGGAGGCCGTTTGCGATTGAGTTTACCGAGCGCATGATGGCACGCATGGCGCAAGGCGGACCGCCGGCGCTCGGACTGCACCTGCTCTTGGGCGAAAAGGCGCCAATCATGGCTGGGAACATACTGGCCATGATGAAAGAAGGCGTTCTGGAGCCAGTGGAATTGTACGCTCGCGCGGTGTGACGGCGCTTTCCGGACGAAAACGGTCCGCTACACGGATACTAGACTTGAGGCGACGTCGGGCTGTTTCGGGAGGGCATCGACTAGGCGCCGCGTATATTCGTGGCGGGGTGCGGCGAAGATTTGGTGCGGGGAGCCGGATTCCACGATTTGACCTTCGTATAAGATCGCGATGCGATGGCACAACGTTGCGAGCGAGAGAAGATCGTGAGAGATGTACAGAATGGCCATGTTGAGTTCGCGATTGAGGCGCGCGAGAAGCTTTAGGATTTCTGCTTGCGTGATGGTGTCGAGGGCGCTGGTGGGCTCATCGGCGATGAGCAGGGAAGGCCGGTGCAGGATGGCCATGGCAATGATTACGCGTTGCGCTTGACCCAGGCTGAGTTGCGAAGGCTTGCGGCGCAGGAAATCCTTATCGTTCGGCAAGCAAACGCTGGTCAATGCGGTTTGGATCGCTTCGAGGCAAGCGGCGGCCGAGCCATTCGCATGTGAACGCCAAGCCTCTTTCAATTGCGTGCCGATGCGCAGAACGGGATTGAGTGAAGTCAATGGACTCTGCAGGACGATGCTGATGTCGCGGCCACGCCAGTGGCGTAATTCCTTTTCGCTCTTGGAAAGGAGATCTTCACCCTTGAAGGTGACCTGGCCTTGGACGTTGCCGCCTTTCAAGGGAAGCAGCCCGAGAATCGTCAGAGCAATCGTGCTTTTGCCCGAGCCGCTCTCGCCCACAAGACCGAGGATCTCGCCCGGCTGAACATCTAATGAAATATTTCGCAGGACTCCCGGTTTGCCTGGGTAGTCGACAGACACTCGGAGTTCAAGCAGCGGCGAAACTGAGGTCACTTCTGAGCTCCGAGTTCCGTACTTGGCTTGAGCTGGAGAACGTCGACGTTCCAGAATGCCGGAGGATTCAGAACCGTTGGCGCTGCGCCGACAACCGCCGGAGAAACCGCGGTGAGCACGTCGCGGTTGACGAGATAAATGAACGGCTGTTGTTCATAGATGATTTGTTGTACGCGATCGAACTTCTCCTTGCGCTTTTTATCCGTAAGCGCGGTGGCCTGTTCACGCATTAAGGTGTCAATCTCGGCTTCCCAGGTCGTCGCCGGAGTCTTCTGGCTGGGATTCCACTGGTGGTTTTCTCCGGAGCTTAGCCACACGGTCATCTGGCCGTTGGGATCAAGGTCCGTGTTGACGAGGCCCAGCAGACAAGCTTCGTAGTCGAACGTGCGGGTCATTCGCTCGATCAAGGAAGGAAAATCCAAAGTCACAACGTTCATCTTGATTCCCACATTGGCCAAGTCCTGCTGGATCATGGTCGCAATCTTCTCGCGAACGGCATTTCCGGAGTTGGTGACCAGCGTGAACTCCACGCGGTTACCGAATTGATCGCGCAATTCATTGTTGGAGAAGCGAAAACCAGCTTGTATCAACAGCGAGAGCGCCCTCTGCGGGTCATATTTGGGAGCGGGTAATGCGGAATTGAACCAAAAACGATTTGCCGGCGAGACCGGGCCGTATGCGGGTTTCGCGTAGCCCGCAAATACGATTCGGCAGATGTCATCGCGATTGATGGCCTTTGAAATAGCTGCGCGAAACTGCGCGGACCGGAACCACACCTTCTTATACTCGGGGAGCGGCGCCGCCGGAATCTCATTGAACCAAATGTGGTCTGAATCCAAACCGGCGCCGGCGTTGCGGGCTACATTGGCATCTTCCTTTTGCAGACGAACGTAGGACTCGGAATCGAGCCGGTTGATCAATTGCAATTCGCCACGGCGGAAGCGGAGCAGTTCGATGTCCCTGTTCCGTTGGATATCCAGGTGCAGCCCTTCAAGGTACGGCAGTGGATGGCCTTGCGCGTCGCGTTTCCAGTAATTCGGGTTGCGTTTGAGCTCCACGTAGGAGCCGGCCTTGTACTCTGAAACGTAAAACGGACCGAGGACGGCCATCTCTTTTTTGGGCGAGTGCGCCGATAAAATGGCGACCTGATCGAAGAGCTGCTCTAAACCTGCCACACGCGCTGGGAAAGTAATCGCAACTGTATCGACAGACGGGGTCTGTACATCGATGTTGCCGTCACCCGAGCGGAACGCATCGCCTGTCGCGGAGTGAAGTTGCGGGTCCATCAGCATTTTCATGGTGTATGCGACGTCCTCGGAGGTGAAAGGCGTGCCATCCGAGAAATAAAGTCCCTTGCGAAGTTGCAGCGTGATTGTGCGGCCGTCTTTCGATAGATGCCACGAAGTCGCTAACGCGGGTTCGAGCCCTTGGGTTTGCCGGTTCAAGCGAATGAGAACTCCTCCCGTCAAATAGCGAATATTTTCTGAAGCCTCATCGTCAACCAAGATGGGATTGAATGTTTTGGGCTCGCCGTGCAGGCAGAAATGAAGCACGCCGCCCGATTGCGCATGCGCAGCAGGAGCGATGAGAAATAACGCAAGAACCGATAAATGCCTGAGGGTGCGCAGCATTATCCTAGGTCCTCCCGAGACGGCAAAATAATTTGGAAGCAGATCACTACTAAGGTCAGCATGGCCAGCGGAGCGAGTCTGCCCGGATTGGAGCCGACCGCGGAAAAGTCCTCCAGCCCCCGGAGGAGATTGCCCCAAGAAGGCATGGGCTCGCTCACGCCCAGCCCGAGCATGCTGAGAGTGGCCTCGGTCAAAATGAACACGGGGATGGAGACCCAGAACTGCGCGAATAACGCCGGGCGCAGATTTGGGAAAATCTGGCGGAAAATCATGCGCGTCGGACCGCAGCCCGTGGATCTGGCCAGGAGCAGAAAATCAGAGTTCCGGATATTTCGCGTGGCCGCCCAGATCACGCGAAGGGAAGACGGCCAACCTAGCAACCCAAGGATTAGAAATGTCGCAATCACGGAGACAAGCGGAGCGACATTCAAGGGCAACATGGCGCGCAGCGCAATCAATACGAAAAGCAGCGGCGAGGCCAGCGACAAGTCCGCAATGGCGAGGATTGCTCGTTCGCGCCATCCGCCCAGCAATCCCGCCGCTCCGCCGAGGGCTCCTGCTATCAGGGTAGACAGCAAAGCGGCCGCAGGCGCAAGGAGCAGCGACACTCGAGTTCCATAAAGCAGCCGCGAGAACAGATCCCGGCCAAGTCCATCTGTACCCAGCGGGTGCAGTTCGGAAGGAGCGGCGTTCGGGACCTCGCGAAACTGTTTCGCATACGAATACGGAGTAACAAGCTCGGCCGCGAAAGCGAGCAGGAAAATCCCGCACAGTAGGAACGAAGCGATCATTCGCAGGCGTTTTCGCACGCTCATATTTCCCTAGAGATAAGCTTGGACGAGTAGTCCGCGAAGGAGTTGCACGCGACCGTTATTAAGGTCACGATCAAAGTTAGATTCATGATGAGCGGCAGGTCGCGGTTAATGGCCGCGTACCACGCGAGTTGACCGATTCCAGCGGAATCGCACAACGCCTCAATCGGGACCGCGGTGCCGAAACCCATGCTGGCCGAGGTACCTAGGAGCGCCACAAGAGTTGCAGCGGCCGGAGCGAGTATGTGGCGCAGGAAGATCTGAGGCCTCCCGATCCCGCGCGATCTTGCTGCGAGAACGTGCGGCTGCTGGGAAGCGTGCGACAACAAGTTGTGGATGAACCGGAACAACTTTGGGAACATCACCACCGCAATAGCAAGAAAAACCGGAGCGCGGAGATAGAAAAAGAGTAGAGCTATCACGGCAGCGGGCAGCGAAAGCATGAATCCGCTGACCAGCGTGCACGATAGCTCGAAAAGCCATCCGCCAAAGAGCCAGCTCAAAGTAGCCAACGCAAAGGCCGCTGACCATGCCGTGATGACTGCCAATGATACGGAGCGCAGGGTGACATGAAATCGCTCAGACAGAAGTTGAGAAATGGGGCGATGTAGAGATTCGGAAGTGCCAAAATCACCGCGAACTGCGCCCTCAAGGTATTTGCCGTAGTAGCGGATCAAGCCCGCGTCTTGATGGTGCTGGCCGCGCATCCATTCGATGCTGTTCTGGCTCAGCCGCGGATCCAGCTCGCGTTCGTCCACACCATATCCCGGTGAATATCGCACTAACGTCGCGGCGAGGAAGCCCCCCGCAACCATCAGCGCCATCAACGAAAGCAGCCGGCGCAAGAGAGTTGCGAACCATTGGGTCATCTGCAAGGCCTTCATGAATGCCGAACACCTTATCGACTCTTTTCAATCCCTGCCTTTAGCCGGCGAACGGTCCAATTCCTCAAGCTGCTTGTAGTGCTCTTCCTTGGACACGTACATTCTTTGGTCGGCTTCCGCCAGGAGCTCATCAACGGTGGAGCCGTCGTCCGGATGGAAAGCGCAGCCTATGCTCAAAGTCACTAGGTTCTCTCCGCATGCGCTCTGAGCTGCTGTTTCTACCGCGTGCCGCAGCCGTCCCTTCAAATCTTCTATCGCGCCCGGTGTGCACTCAGGAAGTACGAACACGAACTCGTCGCCACCTAATCGCCCGACTTGGTCGTATTCGCGGCACGCAGTTTTCAAGTTTTGCGCCACTTCCTTCAGGAGCTTGTTGCCAATGAGGTGTCCAAAATTGTCATTCACCTTCTTGAAGCCGTTCAGATCGCACAGCAAGACGGCCAGCGGTTTGCCACCGCGAACCGAGCGCGAGAGCTCTCGTTCCAGTTGTACGCAAATGGACCGTGCGTTGGGCAGCCCGGTCAAGAAATCCGTACTTGCTGTGGCTTCCGCATGTTCAAATTGAAGGGCGTTTTCTATTGAGAGGCCCAGTTTGGAGCTAGCTGCCAGCAGCAAGCGCAGATGATCGTTGGTGAATCCCTGTTTCTCTCGGACATACAGGGTCAAGACGCCCGCGACCTTTTCGCGCCCGTGCAACGGGATGGAAAGGGCGGATTGAAGAGCGGAAACTCGCCGCGGATCCCCGAGGTACTTCGTCTCTGACGCAGGATTACCGTTGAGAATGGGTTTCTTATTTTGCGCCACCCAGCCGGAGATGCCCTGTCCCAGAGGTATTTGCAGCGAAACGAATAACTCGTAATCGCTCCCATGCGCATACTTGGGCACGAGTTTGTTGTCCTGACAGATGAAGAAAACGATCGAGTCATGGGGAATCATTTCTTTCAAACGAACGGCGACAACCGAGAGCGTCTCCCGGAGGCTAAGCGAGTTCCCCAGAGTCTGCGCCAATTCAAAGAGCAGCTGTGCTTCTTGCCGCGCGGACACAATGGATGCCAGGAAGGACACCGCGCGGACTTGCGCGGGATTTGGCAGCTCCGCAAACCCGGCCGAGGGTACGGTTTGCCGGCCCGTCTTTGCCACGTAATCGTCGTATTTTGGTGACTCATCCGCATTCCTCACCGCTGACTCAAGCTCCTGATAACGCCTTTCAATGCATTCGACGACTCGGGCGTCATAACTGCGGCCAACCTCGGACCGCAAGTGCTTCATCGCATCTTCAGGTGACAGTGCCCGCCGATAGGGGCGCTCCGACGTAAGCGCGTCAAAGCAATCCACCACGGAAAGTATCCGAGCGCCAATTGGGATCTCTAGTCCGCGCAGGCCGTCGGGGTACCCGCTGCCATCCCATTTTTCATGATGAGAGCGCACGATAGGCACGACCGGATAGGGGAATTGAACGCGATTCAGGATTTCTGACCCGACCGTGGGATGAATCTCCATCTTTTCGAATTCTTCGGGCGTTAAACGCCCAGGTTTAGAAAGGATGTGCTCAGGCACCGCCAGCTTGCCTATATCGTGAAGCAACGAGGCCGCACGAATCGCGTTCAACTCCGAGTCATTCAGACCCAAGTCTTTTCCGATCTGCACAGCATACGTCTGCACTCTTTTCAGATGGTCATGTGTAGTGTGATCTTTGGCTTCGATGGCAAGAGATAGTGCTTCGATCGTTCGGAGGTGGAGGGCCGCAATCTCCTCGGTGTGCTTCTTTTCTCCTTCCAGGCGATCCAGATACGTCCGATAGGATCGATAGATCCAGTAAACGATGGGCAAAACCAGTATGGACACCTGCCAGCCAAACATGCGATTGATGACGCTAACTCCGCCGGCTATGACTGCTCCAAACAAATAGTAGGGAAATGACCACAGATAACAGTCTTTCCATACTCTGATCGGGCTGCGCCGCTCGGTAATCGCGATTACTCCGGATACGGACATGGTATTTACCGCGAAATACGTCGTGGACGCAGCGGCCAGCAAAAGAGGCCACTTCACGCCGATACGAGCAGCGTAGTGACTATGGAAAACTGCGTTTGCCGCTGTGATCGAAATGGCCAGGTTGGCGAAGTTGAACAGGACTTGGATCAGTCTCGGCCGGGGTTTAGCCTGCCAGAGAGACTGCAGAAGCCCGCCGAGACAGCCCACCAAAAGCGTTTCGGGATAGGAAAGATCCAGAATCCCGACCAGGATGAATAGAAAATTGGCAGACATGGTCGCCTGGATTCCGGGCAGGCGAACCTTGAAAAGTGACGCTCCCAGCGCCACCGCCAAGAAGCAGGCGAAGCGCAGCGAATCCGCAGATTGCCAATGCAAAAGCACGTAAGGCAGGAGGGGGCAACCGATCACCAATTGCACGATTATGAAGGCGACGGCCGGCCAGCCCAGAAACTCCCCGTCTTTCCCGGGGATACTCCAGATTTTCTTCCATTTTTTCATGGCTATGCTTGCTTGGCCATTGAGGCAGGACCCCTCCACGGCTAACCGCGCGAAGATCGCCCGCTTCAGACAGTCAATGGAACAGTCTTCGGTTGAGATGGCCCGACCGCTGCCTGCCGTTCCGTAGAGCGGCAGATTACTAGACAGCTTGGAATTCACGGTGGTGTTTGGAAATGGTACTCACGGAAGGGTTTGTCTCAAAAGGAACCCCGTCCCGCCGGGGTCGGCCGGCAGAATTCCCGTTTTTAGCCCACCTGACCGTCCGCCAAAACCGACAGCACTTTCGTACTAGTGCCGACCGCACACCTGTACCATCGACGCGCATGCTGACCCTGGCCTAAAACTGTTCCAGACGGAAACATCCGATTTTCCTAAATGAGCGTCCCCCAGCAGTGTTCAGTCAGAGGAGACGGTTCCATATGAGCACTTCAAAGGGTCATAACGTCGGCGAAGGTGGCTTTCTCAAGACGACCACATGGGGAGCGCTCATCGCCCTTTCGCTTGCAGCGGTCGCTTGGGGTGTCTCTAGCTATTCTCCGTTGGCTCCCAACAATGAGGATGGCCAAGCCGGGGTCGCACTGAATCGTCGCGTTGAGGATTCCTCGTCGAGTCCAGCCCAGGCAGCTCCCAAGCACGAATCTTTCTTTGCGGAAGCCCTGAAGCACGCCTCCAGGCTCAACCTATTTAGCGCCTCTAAGACATCCGCCAACAAGAATGCGGTGCTCTCGTCGCAGGCGCAAGTATCGGTTAACGCGCCGTTGACGGCTGCAAGTGCTTTGAAACCTGCCTCTCATCTTGAGGACACCAACCAAAGCCCATCACTTGGCGCCCAGGAGTCTGACGAAGCCAAGGCGGCTCTCGCAGCCCGGAAGATCTCTCCTGACCTGAAGAGCGTCAAGCCGGAAGCTTCGGTCGACGTAATCGTACAGTTCCATCAGCCTCCGTCCGACGCCGACTTGTTGGGCGAGGATGTAAACAAGAAGGCTGAATTGCCGCTGGTAAAGGCGGAACTCGTGACCGTAAAGGGCGCGAATCTCTCCAGCTTGGCGTCACATGCCAACGTTGCGTACGTCTCGCCAAATCGCCCACTGCGGGGCACGCTGGATCATGTTGTTACCGCCGTCAACGCAGATATCGCGTACTCCAATGGTTGGAACGGAACGGGAGTCGGGATTGCGGTGGTGGACAGCGGCGTTGGCAGCGTAGACGACCTGAATTCTGATGGCAATCTCCAGCCCTCGCGTGTGGTCTACAGTCAAAGCTTCGTCGATGGCGATTCGGGCACGGCGGATGGCTACGGGCACGGAACTCACGTGGCAGGAATTATCGCCGGGAACGCTTACGACTCAACGACAGCATATCAGGGCGTTTATCGCGGTGTTGCTCCGGAAGCGCAAATCATCAATCTCCGCGCCCTGGACAGCACTGGCACCGGAACTGACAGCTCGGTCATTGCGGCTATCCAGCAGGCTATCGCGCTGCAGAGCACGTACAATATTCGCGTCCTTAATCTCTCTTTGGGCCGTCAGATCTACGAAAGCTACACGGTTGATCCCCTGTGCCAGGCCGTGGAAGCCGCCTGGAATGCCGGCATCGTGGTTGTAGTCGCCGCTGGCAACTCCGGGCGCGACAATTCCTTGGGCACGAATGGCTACGCCACGATTGGTGCGCCGGGAAACGACCCGTATGTCATCACGGTCGGCGCTTCGGACCTTCATGGCACCGGCTCGCAAGCGGCTCAGACCGTCGCAAGCTACACCTCCAAGGGGCCGACGCTGCTTGACCACGTTGCCAAGCCCGACCTCGTCGCACCGGGCAACCGCGTTGTGTCGCTACTCGCGGCTAACACCGCGCTGCCCAACAACTACCCTCAATACGCCGTCTATCCCTGCGACAGTTCAAACACGACCTGTGGCAGTCAGTACGGTCCTGCCCGGTATATGCGCCTCAGCGGCACGAGCATGGCCACGCCGGTTGTCAGCGGCGCGGTCGCTCTCCTATTGCAGCAGAATGCTCAGCTCACTCCAGATCAAGTAAAAGCGCGCCTCATGAAGACGGCCTGGAAGGGATATGCGCATTATTACAGCGCGCACGATACGCACGGCAGGACCTACAACCTGCAGCATGACGTCTTTGCTGTAGGCGCGGGTTACCTGGATGTTGCCGCCGCTCTTTCCAGCAGCGACCTTGCTCCGACACCGAACGGGAGCGCCAAGTCGCCATTAGTCACGCGTGATCCGGTCACCAACGCGATTTACATCGTTGCGGATCCCAATTCCGTGTGGAACACCTCAGTCGTGTGGGGCAACTCGGTGGTCTGGGGTAACGTTCTATCGGGCACGCTTATTACCGGCCAATCCGTGGTTTGGGGCAACTCCGTGGTTTGGGGGAACACCCTGAACGGCGCCTTTAGCGTGGTGTGGGGCAACTCCGTCGTTTGGGGAAATAGCGTGATACAGACCCTAAGCGATGGGGACGATGGGGATTTGGATCAGTAGTCAGCGGCAGAATCCTTGACGGAAGGAACATCTATGTCAAGTGTCGCGAAGTGGTTCATCGCTCTGGTAGTAGCTTCCGGGACCGGGATCTTGTTGCTTGCGGCAAGATGGTGGTCCTCGGGAGGCCTCACACAGTTCGCCGCATTGCTCTGCTTAACTCTTCTCGCCTCCACGCTGAAGGTTCGCATTCCCGGGATGACCAGTACCATCTCCCCCAATTTCGCCTTTCTGCTCATCGCCATAGCTTTCTTCAGCTTCTCCCAAGTGGCAGTGGCCGCACTGTGCGCGGCTCTGTTGCAGTCACTTTGGCGACCCAAGAGTCCGCCCCGCATGGTCCAGGTCCTGTTCAGCGCGGCAACGCTCGTCTTGAGCAGCGCCTTCGCATTTGCAGTCTCCCATCTCATGGTTCGTCCCTTTGACGGCAACAACGTGGTGGCGCTCGTACTCCTTGCGGGTACTTTCTACCTTTCGATGAACACCGTCCTCGTTTCGATTGTGGTCGGCCTTACGGAGCGGCAACCCGTAAGACAGGTCTGGCAACACTGTTACGAATGGGTTTTCCCGTATTTCGCATTTGGAATTGTCGTAATCGGACTGATGAGTGGCTCGTTCTCGACAATGACCGCGTGGCGGAGTTCGCTTGAGGTTGCGCCCGCCATGGTTCTTGCCTACTTGTACTTTCTGGGCCGATCGAAGAAACAGATTGAAAGCAGAGCGCCCAGCGAAGAAGCGGAGGAACTGCTCGCCGCTTCGTCTGTCGAGCGCTAACCGTCAGGCTTATCGTTTTCCACTCGGTCGCCAATCTTTCCCTCTGCCTTAAGCGGCTTTCAATTTCCATTTGAACTTCTAAACGCGCGCACGTCTTAATCCGCCGCGGAAACACTCCCTTGGGGCCAATTCGGTTGTATGATGTCGGCGCACCAATCAACACACAGCCAAACGAGGGTACACATGACTCACCGTTCCGATCGCCGCGAGTTTCTTCGCGCCCTGACCACCGCCACCCTGACCGCGGCAAGCACAGGCTTGGCGCTTTCCGATCCATCGTTCTCTGCGCCAAACAAATCCCTCCTCGTCTTCACGAAATCCTCCGGATTCGAACACGAGGTAGTCAAGCGCAAGGACGGCAAGCTTAGCATCGCCGAAACCACGGTCACCGAACTGGGCAAGAAAAACGGTTTCGAAGTCACCTGCTCCAAAGACGGCCGCATCTTTGACTCGAAAAATTTTAACAATTATCAATCCGTCTTCTTCTTCACCACCGGCGATTTAACTCAATCCGGCACCGACAAGAATCCCCCCATGTCGGTCGCCGGCAAGCAAGCGCTGCTCACCTCCATCGAACAGGGTCTCGGATTCGTCGGCTGCCACGCCGCCAGCGACACGTTCCACACTCCGCCCGATACCCCGGACCTGTCCAACCGCTACATCGCTCATGGCGCGCAATCCGATCCGTACCTTCGCATGCTCGGCGGCGAATTCATCATTCACGGCCGCGACCCGCGCCTGCAAACCGCCGACGTCATCATCAACGATCCGTCATTCCCAGGGTTCGAAGGCGTCCAATCGCCAGTCTCGTTCAACGAAGAATGGTATTCGCTAAAGGATTTCGCCACCGACATGCACGTCGTCGCTACGGTCGACACCAGCATGCTCAAGAACGAGTGCTACCAGCGGCGTCCGTATCCCGTCGTTTGGGCGCGCATGAACGGCAAAGGCCGCGTCTTCTTTATCGCCATGGGCGATCGCCCGGAAAACTGGCAGAACGCTTTCTTCCTCAATCTCCTCGCCGGCGGTATCCGCTGGTCGCTTGGCGAAGCCAAAGCCGACCTGTCGCAAAATCTTCTCGCCGCGGCGCCAGGCTACGCGGACATTCCCCCCAAATTTCCGCCCGCGCCGGCAAAGTGACTCCCCTCAGCGGAAAGGTCGCCCGTATCAGTGCGCCCGCGCCAATTCCCGCCAGCTAACAAGCCGGATCTTTTCGTGCGCCAACAACTGCCTGAATTCTGCGCTCGTAAAAAAATCAAAATCGCGCTGCCGCCAAGCCGCTCCCCAGGTGTCCCGCTCCCGCGTAGCTGCCGTCATCTCCTCATCCGCGAACGCCACGTGAATCACAAATTCCGTAACTCCCGGCTGCAGATTCTTGATCGCCGTCCTGTAAAATTCGGCCCATTTTTCCGGCCGCACGCTCGGATCGATCGTCACCGTATGATCGATCACGATATCCGTCGGGCTCAGGCTCGTCTCCAGATACGGATGCTCCGCAAACCAGTCCCGCACTACAAAAAACGGCAGTTGTTTCTCGTGTGCGACTCGCAGCAGGGCCTCAAATAGCTCTTTGCCATTGTAGTACAGCCGGTACTGGTGCGAATCCAGGTGCGTCGGCCGGATCCCCATCGCGTACGCCCGCTCGATCTGCGCGCGCAGTTCCAGCTCCACTTCCTTCGGCTCGATACGCGTCGCCGCTGTCCAGTCGCGCCAAAAATATCCATTCTCGTCCACCAAAGTCGCCACTTTGTCTCTCGGCGCAACCGGTCCCCACCGGTAGTACACTCGCTCGCTGGTCAACGTTAGGTGCAGCCCGAAATCCGCTTCCGGATGCGCTTTCGCATAGTCCGCAATCTCCGGAAACCATGGGCAAGGCACCATGATGCTCGCCGAGTTCACCCCGCCGCCTTCCAGCGCCTTGATCGTCGCCGCGTTCACCGCATGTGTCATCCCCACATCATCCGCATGAACAATCAGCAACCTTGCGTCGCGCCCAAATCCAAGTTTTTCCGCGATGGACACTTTATTCTGAGCCTGCCCCGCCGGCGCCGCTCCCGAGATCAGCAAGAGCAACAGTCCCGCAATCCATTTACCCTTCATTCTTCGACGCTCCTCGCTCTCAAATCCGCCTCACCAGCCCCTCCTCCGTAGCCTGCGTATTGCGCACCAGCAGCAACACTAGAATCATCCCCACAAACGGAATCACCCCTGCCGCAATCATAATCGGATCAAACGCATGCGTCGCCGACGCCTTCCGTAAATCCGAAAATTGCCCAATCAGTTCGAACGCCATAATCGTCCCGACCCCCGCTCCCGTTCCGCTCAAGCCGCTCACCGTAGCCACTGAATCGTTCTTGAATAAATCCGTCGGCAACACATTCGCAATCGTCGAAAAAGACGCGTACGAAAATGTGGCCAGTCCGAACAGCAAGGTGATCACGTACAGATTCCTCGTAAAAATAGTTGGAATTAGCAGCGTCACCCCCACGCCTCCAAACACCACCAGCGCCTTGCGCGCCGCGCCCAGCGCCCATCCCCGCCGGATCAGATATCCCGAAGCAGCGCCTCCAAAAAAATTTCCCAAGTCCGCAGCCAGAAACGGAATCCACACCGCAATCAATCCACTCTTCAGTGAAATGCCCTTCGCCACCAGGTAAATCGGAAACCAGTCCGTCACAAAAAACCACACCGGATCGGTGAGCGTTTTCGAA
>Ga0307479_10000154_pt1 | contig 64289 bp, 59 predicted proteins | sample atmos_gasesECM4C_FD_203743 | JGI IMG/M metagenome (GOLD analysis project Ga0307479, IMG submission 203743) | Hardwood forest soil microbial communities from Morgan-Monroe State Forest, Indiana, United States - atmos_gasesECM4C_515 | ecosystem: Environmental > Terrestrial > Soil > Temperate... | reverse complement strand
CCTGCCGCCTGCAAGAGCGCATGCAGTTGCTGGGCGATGTGCTTCGCGTCGTGCGGGTCGGGCTGGTCGTCGCTCCAGCCGAGACCGGCACGGTCGTAGGTGCAGACGCGCGTGAACTTCGCCACCTCCGGCTGCACCTTCTGCCACGCGATAAAGTCGTTGCCCAGACCGGCTTCCACGATCACCGTGGGAGCGCCGTCGCCCGTACAGTACAGGTGCATGGCGTAACCATTCACCTTGTAGATCCTGCCCGGCGGTGGATAGCGATGCTGCAGAGCGCCGGAGATAATTAGGTTGTACGCCGCCGAGAGCACGACCGCTCCCGCAAGCACGGCTAAAAGCCGCAGAACTCGATTCATATCAGGGCAACTCCTAAATATGATTGCAGGGCATACTACTGCTGTTGCCAAGACGTCTTAGTGTGGTACGGGTTAGCTAATTTTGTGGGCGGATGGCCCGGGCTTTGTCTTGCAAAGATCGTTAAAGGCGGGCCACCAGGAACAACGAGGGCAGTCTCGGCGCCGGTGATCCGAAACTGCCCCTCTTGTTGACGATCGCAGCTTGACGATCTCAGCACCCGCCTTTCGCGCCGACCGTCGCCAAACCGGTGGACGGCACTCCGCCGGTCAGCCCCAGGATGCCCGTTCCGATTGTCTCCTTGCTGGCATTGGCGGGAGCGAATAACACCAAGGCCGAAGCCTCACCCGTGGACGAGCCTACTACGAAGTTCACAAGGATATTATTGCCGATGACGTAGAACTCCCCTCCGGTGAGCGAGCCGCCATTGAAGCCCTCAAGCGTAGCCGTGCCGCTGTGCGGCCTGCCGAAGTTGCCGTCATCGGTCAGCACCAGGCAGAAATTTTGGTTGGCGCCCTTGATGTTGCCAGCGATGCCAGCCTTCACCTGAGTTTCGAGCACTGGATAATTGCCAGTGAAGCTCTGTCCCTTGGCGGCGCTGGGTGCTATTGCAAAGGCCAAAAGTGGTAAAGCCATTGCGATGAATGTGCGAATGTTCCTGCTCATTGTTCTTATCTCCTGGTGACAAGTGTGAGTTGATACCGCTACTCCCTTTGACTCCTGAGTCGCGCAGTTGATTGCCCGCACTTGTCAATTGATTGTCAAACGTTTGTCTGACTCAGCGGTAAATCGGAGGTGACTCTCTGGGAACTCAGAGCGTTGGACGCGCGAGCACACCTTACAAGGCGGTCAGTTGGGGCGGGAGTCGGAATGCCATCGGTCAGCGACATCGACTTTCTCTCTCTATATACTGCTTGACGTTATACGACGAGCGTAATAGAATCCTTAATGTGATCAAGTCGTTCCGTTGCCCGGAGACTGAGCGCCTTCACCAGCGACAGCACAGCCGGCGCTTTCCGGCGATCGAGCAAATTGCCCGCCGCAAGCTTCGGCAACTGGACAGCGCCACGGAGTTGCGCGACCTGGCAGCCCCGCCGGGTAATCGCTTGGAAACATTGCATGGCAACCGAAAGGGGCAACATAGTGTAAGAATCAATGACCAGTGGCGCCTCTGCTTTGTTTGGAAAGACGGGAATGCGTACGACGTCGAGATTGTGGACTATCACTAGCCAATTTTTGCAACGGAACCTGCAGCACATCACGGTCTGAAGAAAGATAACGGGAGGTTCATCATGTCGAAAGCGCAAAAACTTCTTCTGCCCATCCATCCCGGCGAAATCCTCCGCGCCGAGTTCATGGAACCTCTACGACTCAGCATGAATCGCCTGGCACTCGACCTTCGGGTTCCGGTCACACGCGTGGCCGAGATCGTTCACGAGCGCCGTGGCATTACTCCCGATACGGCTTTGCGATTGGCGCGATACTTCAATACCAGCGCCGCATTCTGGTTAAACCTTCAATCCGCTTACGACCTAGAAATTGCTCAGGACAAGCTTTCCCGCACCATCGAACGCGAGGTTCGCCCTGCCTCGTTCACCTCAGCGAGTGCCGCCTCCTAGTTGAGGCGCACTGCGGGCGTGACCCTGAGCGGAGCCGAAGGGGAGAGCCCGCAGCTTCCGGAAAGGAAAGCTGACGATAAATCGTCTTAAACTCCTGTTAGAGGATAAAATTTCCGAAAGGCTTGGAGAAGAGATGAAGATCGAGATCGTTCACTGCCCGACATGACAGAACAACAAGGCCCAGGTCGCGAGTCTCGTGACCCTCATCAAGAAGCGCCTAGGCATTGAGGCCGTCCTTATCCCCGGGAAGACCGGCCAGTTCGAGGTTATCGCGGACGGCGAGAGGATCGCTGAACGCGGAGGGAACTGGTTGACCCGGAGCTTTGGCGCGGGCTATCCCGATCTAAACAGCGTGATCGAGCAGCTTGAGCACCGCCGTGCCAGCGATCCAGCGCGGTAAGCAGCAAGTCTCGAGTTGTCAAGGTTGGCCAATCGCTCACGCTCGTGGCCGGGTGGCCCGGGCTTTTGATCTTGCAGGCATTACCAATACAGTGGGAATGGTGCACGCAAGGGTCGTTAAAGGTGGGCCGCCCGAGGGAACTTACTCATCTGACTCGACCGGAACGCCCGGCAAGGCTAGCCGGGCGTTTCTGGCCTTGAGCTGAGTCTGACTCTTCCTCATTTCTTTCGCGAGCATTGGCAAAATGTAAAGTGTCTTCAGCAGGCTCTCTGCGATATCGACAGCAGCTTCGAACTCGGTTCGATCAGGCGACTCTATTTCATGCGCGGCCGCGTTCCCCATGAACCTCTGCAAATGGAGGAAGTCCGCCTGAGACGAGGCGAGATGGCCTTCTTGGACGAGTCGGTCGATTTTCGCCTCTAAATTCCCGCCCGCGGAGTTCTTGTCTGCGCAAATCGCCTCGACCACGGCTCGAACTCCGATGGCAGCAAGAATGGGCGCTTTGTTACTCAATGCCGCAAGAGTTTCCATATAGACTAAGCGGACTTTTTTGGGAAGATAATAGACACCCTCGATCGGCTTACGAACGCCACGGCTCGGGTACAGGTTGGTCTTAAACAGCGGCTGGCTTCAAAATCTATTTCTTCGGAATTCCAAGACACTTCGGCGAACGACGTTGCGCCACAGCCCCGGCACCTCACTATGTGATACGAGGCACCCCAATGTTCTCCGGACTCCTCGCTGTATTCGCTAACCTCTTCCGTGTGGAGAATGTCGTGACTAGTCGGTCGGTTGCATTCAGTACAGTCAAACTTTCTAGGTGTTTTATCATCCGGCATTGGGGTTACCTCCGTCCGCGTCGGTTCCTTGCTGTCCGAGCGCAGCCATGCTAACACAACGTTTCGTGTGTCGGCCCTCGGCGGCTGGCCCAGGCTTTTGATCTTGCGGGCATTATCGAAATAGTGGGTGCCCGGTGCCTTCGCATTTTTTGCGAATGGCGAGAGTCGGAAATGCCGGCGCCAAGTGGGTTTGATCACGTATTCACAACAAAATCAAACAGCATACGCACCATCGCCACCCACCCCTTCGACAAGCTCAGGGCAGGCTCTTCGCAAAAAAAAACGCAAGGATGGGGCGCCTTCAGTGGGAATGGTGCACACAAAGATCGTTAAAGCTGGGCCACCTGCCCATTGACACGGCCCCGCCTCCTGCTAAACTTTCGCTCATGGAAGTCAACTTCCATCCTGAAACGGAATCGCGCCTGCGGGAACTCGCCGAAAGAACTGGTCGTGCTCCCAGCGATTTGGTTGAGGATGCGACAGCGTGTTATCTCAAAAAACTCAGCAGGGGGTTGGCTGCTATTCACATCGCCGAATACAACGCGCTGACTAACAGAATCACTTATTATGTGACGCTGCAGTATGCGACCTGGGGCACCGCCGCTGTCTTATTCGGATCTTTGGTCGCCTCATGGTCGACCGTGAGCAGCCATCGGGGTCTTGGGTGGTTAGCGTTGATCTGTCTTCTTGCTGTTAGCTGGGCGGTCCTGCACATCAATTTCGAGATGTTCGTGATTGTTCGCTACTTAAAGGAAGAGTTGCTCAAAAGTATGGCATTCGATGCTGGCGTGAGACTTGAGGAGGTGATGGGTTTCGAAGGTTGGATAAGAAACCGGGGGCGTTTGGAAGATTTTCATCGGAATCAGGCACCGACACTAATCTTTGGTGTCGGGTTCGCGGTGCTAGCGTTTCTGCTCTTGAAAGACATAGTCTACGGGAGTTGGGCATATGCGGATGCCGGCTGGCTAGTCCTATTTGTGTCGCTGGCCGCAGTTGTTTGCGTGAAGATTTGGGGAATATGGGTTTTGAGTAGACAGTTGCAGAAGTAGCCGACTTCGCAGTCGCATAGAACATATTGGATAAGGATGTCATCGGCGTTTGGAGCCCCTAACGTTGCCCCGAAAAAGGTCGCATTGTGCGCCCTGCGCGGACTGTCTGAGGAATCGGTCACTTGAAGATAGGATGGTGCTACCTAATCGTCGTCGGTATCATTGCAACTGCTGTGGGTATCTTTGAGGTCTGGGGTATTGCTCATTACCGGGTGGGGTGGGGAGAGCCCCTGCCGCAAGATAAGGTGTGGGGAAAGCCCCTCATTCGCAAGGCACCGTTCGACCTGATGGGATCCCAACTGCTCACGCGGTACCACTTCTTTATGTATTGTGCCCTGGTACCGGCAATGGTGCTCTTCCTTGGCCTCCTATTGCGCCACGCGCCCTTATCATCGCCCGCCCATTTATTCGGGTGGCTAGCTTTCGTCATTGCGGGGACCTTGGGCGTCATGGTGTCGGAGGATTTACTTTTCTTCGTCTTCAGTACGATCCTTGGAACACCCTACCCGCACGCTCTTAGCCGGCTGTTTCGGGGAGAAGCGGGCTGGCATCCATTCCAGCTTAGCTTCTTCGGATTATTCAAACTGCCTGCTGCGTATATTGGTATCCCGCCGATTGCCGCACTGCTACTCTGGGTTGCGTCGCGCTTCAGCCTCCGGAGACCGCGTTGACCCTGTACTGGAAAAACGGCAAAGTCGCGACGACTGATGGCCCCTACGCGGAAACCGAGGAACAGCTTGGCGGCATTCAGATCCTTGAGGCGCGAGACCTCAATCATGCGGTTCAGCTTGTCTCACAGCAACCTGGCTTTAAGTATGGGCTTGGACCGATTGAGATACGTCCGGTTATGGACTTGAGCGAAATCATAAAGGAGAGCGAGCAGCGGCGGCGGCGAAAGGAGACCTCGCCGAGGGCGGCCCACGAGGAAAGAATGATGACGGAAAGAATGATTGAGTAAGCGCGGCGGAAACCCCTTAGCAGGCTGCGGAAAAACCCGGCGCGCGCAAAATGCAAGCGCAGGGGCTGAAGCCCGCGCTCAATCCAAGGCCTTTACGCGGCGCTGAAGCGCCGCTCTTCCACGGTACTACACACATTTCCGCGTTTTCCGCAGCCTCTTAGGGCTTTGCGGGCAGCGGCTGCCAGAGCTCAATCTTGTTCCCGTCCGAGTCATAGATCCAGGCAAAGCGGCCGTAGGATTCATCCATTCGTTTGGGGTCGATCTTGACTCCCTCTTGTTTTAAGCGGTCGAGCAAAGCATCCATATCGTCCACGATGTAGTTAATCATTAACGGCTGGCTGGCAGGGAAATAGTCAGAGGAGGCGGAAAAAACGGTCCAAACCGTAACTTGTTCCTTTTGCGGGTCGTCGTGTTCGCGCCACGGAAGCATCGCGCCTGAGCCTTTGTCAGTGAGTCCAAGATGCTTCGAATACCATTCCCGCGTCTGATCACGATTCGCGGATTTGAAGAAGACACCGCCGATTCCAAGGATGCGTCCGCGCTGCTCCGTTTTGACGGGAGGCTTCGACTTTTCAGGTTGCGGAGATTTCACTTCCTGTCCTCCTATTGAGCCAGCCGAGATTAGCAACAGCGAGCCGAGCGCAATTGTGCTCCACGGTATTGCTTGCATCGGCGGATTATACATAAGTCTCGATTCGATTGTTTGTAGTGGGGGTGGCGGCGCCAGGGCGACACTGGCTCACTTTCGGCGGCCCGCAAGTGGTTGAATTCAGGCACGGTGGCCGAAATCAGCCATTGTGAAATCAGCAACTTTTCTTATATTTTGGAGTTCAAATCAATAGGCGTTCAGACTTGGAGTAAGTGTCTGGAAGCTGGCAAGATCCTGCGAGCGCGGTCGAATCGCGGATCTGGGATTAAGGGGGTATTCACATGAGGTATATCAAATATCTGGCGTTGGTAAGCGTTCTGATGTTACCGCTGGCGTACTCGCAGGCGCAGGTCGAAGTCGGCATCGGTGTTGGAGGACCTCCCGTATGCTCCTACGGCTACTATGGGTATTATCCTTACGCTTGTGCGCCCTACGGCTACTACGGACCTGACTGGTTCGCCGGTGGCGTGTTTATTGGCGCCGGCCCATGGTACGGCTGGGGACGTCCTTGGGGTTGGGGTGGCTGGGGGGGTGGTTGGCGAGGTGGCTGGGGTGGTCGCGGCTGGGGTGGACGAGGCTGGGAAGGCGGCCGAGGCTGGGGTGGTCGAGGCTGGGGCGGACGCGGATTTGCTGGTGGTGTCCGCGGCGGCGGATTTCGTGGTGGAAATGGGTTCCACGGTAACGCCGGCGGAGGGTTTCACGGCGGTAGCGGATTCCATGGTGGCGGCGGCTTCCACGGAGGTGGCGGAGGTTTCCACGGAGGCGGAGGTGGTGGCTTCCACGGAGGCGGTGGTCACGGCGGCGGCGGTGGCGGACACCGATAATCGCTCATGACTCCGGGCGGTGACGCCTTTGACAAACGAGAAGACGGCTGGCAGCCTGCGCTGCTGGCCGTTTTTGTTTTTGCGGAGTGTCCCTATTTCTTGCTAGAATGTGCGTTTTCGCAACCACCACCGTAGTAAAATATTCGCATCCAGGTTAGGAGATAGAGACCGTCATGACTTATGTAATTGCTGAACCTTGCATCAACACCAAAGACACGGCGTGCGTGGATGCGTGTCCGGTGGATTGCATTCATCCTAAGAAAGATGATCCCAAATACGCCACCGAGCAATTGCTCTACATCGATCCGGTGGAGTGCATCGACTGCGGCGCCTGCGTGCCGGTTTGTCCAGTGTCGGCCATCTTCGCGCTCGACGACCTTCCGGAAAAGTGGAACTCATTCACCGAACTGAACGCAAAATATTTCGGCCGATAACCCGGCTGCACTGTGACGATTCAAGGGCGCGCGTTCCTCATGGATGCGCGCCTTTGATTTTTCCCGGAGATCTACGATTTACATCTTGTTGATGGTGAAGTTTCCGTTGCCGCTGCATCCCGTCGCGCCCGTTAAGCTCCATGTTCCGGTGATGGTGTTGCCATTCACCATGCCTTGAAGACTTAGCTGGTTGTTCGTGCCGCTGGTGAAAGTAGTAGAAATATTCATCCCAAACGTGCCCGTAACGTTGCCGTTGAAATTGCCGCTGAGTCCAAAAGAGCCGGTTTCGGTGGTGGCGCTCGAAAAACAAGTGCCGCTCGAAGTGAATTTGAAGTTGGTTACGCTGACTGACCCGCCGCTCTGTTCAGTAAAGTCTGTGGTGAAAGAATAGGCCGGAGATCCGTCCGGGTTGGTGAGAGTTGCCGTCCACGTTCCGTTGATATTGCCATTCGACGAATTCGATGAGTTGCTGCATCCGGTCGTTATCAATCCCAGCAACAAAAGAATCATCAATCCAAATGATTTGTACATAACAGCCTCCTGGGCCCGAAAACCTACGTATTATGGAGTCCAAAAGGCGAACTGCCGTTGCCTGGAATGACTTTCGCCGTGTGATAAAAGGAGTGGGGTTTCTGCTCCGGTCTTGCCATCAGGCCGAATTCAGAGTTATTGCTCGAACGTCGGTTTAACGATTCGAGGCAATTCTGGCTTTCTGCCTTTGCCGCTCGCGCTCGGCGCGCATTTCCTGCACGCTTTGCGCAACCAGCGGAGAATAGAGCGCCTTGACCCAATTCGGATTTTGCCATACCGGCTCAGCGCTCACAGCGACGTCGAAGTCACGCATCGATTCTTCGTGTTCTTGCGCCTGCCAATGAGCGACGGCTTGCACGATCGCTTTCTGCGGTGATACCTGTTCGTAACTAGTGCTTTCCAATTGCTGCAGCGCATCGCTGTACCTTCGGATCTCAATCAACGCCCACGCCAATCGAAGCCGGAAATTCGGGTCTCTCGGACGCTGCTGCACTTCCTCGGACAACAACTCGACCGCCTTCGGGTAATCGCCGTTAAGATAGTGCCACCAGGCCAGCTCGCTGTTCCATGCCGGAGCCTGCATGTCGCTGCTTTGTTTGAATTCGATTTCCAGCGTATGCACGGCGCCCGCGTCTCCGGCCAGTAAATTAAGTCCTGCCTGGGAAACCTCGACCTCCCGCGGCTTGTCGCCTTTCAGGCCGCCTACCCACCCGCGGAACTCCGCTGCGGCGCTTTTCCTGTCCGATGCTGCCAGGGCTTGAGCATACGCGACGATAACTTCCGGATTCGAAGAGCCCAGTTCGAGAATCCTGCGGTACGCCGCGGCCGCTCCAGAAAAATTGGCTTGCGCGAACTGCGCCTGGGCCAGCACCTGGAAAGCTCTGGGCTGATCAGGCCGGAGCCGCAGCGACTGATTCGCCAGTTGCTCGGCCTGCGGATACTTTGAAGCATCGAGCGCGCGCTGCGCTTTAGCCGTCCAGAACAGATAAGCGATTTTTAGGTCACGCTCGGCACGCGGCGTCCAGCCTTCGCTGGCGATCATCTTCTGCACTTGGGCAATACGCTCCGAAGGTAAAGGATGTGAGCGGAAATATCCTTCCAGGGTTTGCAGCGCTACCTGCGTCAGTTCTTCTTGCGGCGTCTTAGCCTTGGCTTGATACTCTCTTTGCAGCCGCTCGAAGGTTTCGAACATGCGGATGGCTCCGTTCGCCGAGTAGCCGGCCTGAACCGCCAATCGCGTGCCCTCGCGGTCCGCCTCAAGCTCTTGATCTTTGCTATAACCCGCCTCAAATACTTCGATCGGCAGTGCGATCAGTCCTCCCAATGGAATCTTGCGCAGCGCCTCCTCCTGCTGGACGCGGTCGGAGCAGTGGTAATGATCAATGTGCTCAATTTCGTGCCCGATCACGGCTGCCAGTTCGTCTTCGCTATCCATCAACGACAACAACCCGCCACCGACGTAAACATGTCCGCCCGGCAACGCGAAAGCGTTAATAAGATTCGAATCCGGAATGTAATGAAATTTATAAGGAAGTTTGCGATGCGCGTGACTGGCTAGTTCCGATCCGACGCGTGTCAGATAGTGCTCGACGATTGTGACTTCCGGCGGCTTCACTCGCTCCTCGCCAATGGAGTAGTACCGCGCCAACTCATCTCCGATCCGAATCTCCTCTTCGTCGGGCATGCGCACGAAACTGACCGGCAGGCGGGCAAGCTCCTGCTCGGTGTCGGCCACCAGAAACAACAACGCGGCCGGGCTGGCGGGCACATCCACTTTCCGGTGCTCGGTCACCAGCACCGATGCGGCGGCAAGAAACACGATTCCCGAAAGTAAGATCCAGCGCTTCATAGGTATTGCCGCAATGCCTCACGATTCCTCGTGTACAGGAACGACACCAGAAGCAGCGCCGCCCCCAACACCATTAACGTCAAATAGCGATCGCGCGGATCCAGCCTCCACACGTCCACCAGCAGAATCTTTCCGGCACACAGCAGCAACAGCCCCAATCCTGTGAGCCGGAAGCTGCGCTCGGCCAGCCATAATGCCAGCACGAAAACCGCTACCCCCTCCAGTCCCCACGAGAGCGTGACCATGCCGTGCCGCATTTCAACTCCAATCAACGCAGTCAGCAGGCCGACTGCGATGAAAAATAAAAGTTGTTCTGGCCGGTGCACTACTGATTGGAGGAATCGAACCAGCCCGGTTTCTCGGCTTTCCTCATTCTTCTTGCGCAGTTGAAATGCCAGGGGCAAGGTTGCAAACAGGAATGCAACTGCCGCTCCGGCCGTTATCCAACGGTTTTCCCAGGCCGGTGCCGGAAAGTAAGTGCGCTCGTAAAAATTGTGAGTTACGGTTCGGGACAGGACTCCCGCGGCGACAAATAGTCCTTGGTACAGGAATACCCGTTGCGCGCTGCGCCACGCGATCGCCATTAAAGCAAAAACGACGGCGGCCCACGCCGCTGCCACCCAATCTGCTTCCATTTCAAAACGGATTAGCGCGACGAAGGTGATTGTGCCCAGCCAGCAAGCAACGTCAGCGGCTTTGAAGGTGCGCTCTGCACGCAGCAAATCCTCGCCGCTTTCGCGGAGCCTCCAGTATGCGTAGAAGAAACCCAGGCCCAGAGGAACCACGGTATAGAATCGCGGGCTGACCTCGCCAGGATCTCCCCCGGCGTTCAGATTCACGAAGAAGATTCGCAGAAAGCCGGCAAGAAACAACGCATAGCCCTGCAGCCGCAGGCTCAACTTCTTTCGCGCCAGCCCAATTTCGAGCAAAATCAAGCCGCCGACCAGCCACGCATCCGCCACGCTGACGGACCGCAATTCGTACCAGGCGACCACCGCGAGCAGGCAGGATGCCGCCCAGGTGTAGGCTGGGCCGGCCAGTTTGTCCGAAGAATAAAGACGCTTGCCTAGCGCGATACCACGAGTGTGATCGGAACTGCCGCTCCAAGTCGATGTGATGTACAGCAAACCGCAAACCACGGTGATGGTCAGCAGCCGCACGCTGAGGCCGTGATACTTGTCTTCCGCCTGCAGGTTGATGGCAAGAACGCGCACCACGGACGCCAGCGCCAGGAAGTTCGCCTGGTAGCGTAATTCGTGAAAGTCGAGATCTGTTTCCGGCAAACTAAGGCGGCGGGCAGCCAATGCCAGCCCGAGTCCTAGCGTGCACCAGGCGACCGATGTCCAGGACTCGGGGAACGCGACCCACGCGGCAATCAACAACAGCAGGGCCGCCACATAGGACAGGCGCTGCATCACGCGGCGGTCCACTTCGATTTTGAATAGATCCGCCCACCGCCGCAGCACCCAGTGCGCGTTGGTATAAAACACGGCGGCGGCGACTGCGAAAAAAATCGCCATGCGGAAGTCTGGGCGCAAATCCGCGCCATCCATTCGCCGTCCGTAAATTTGCGCCGCATCCACGGCGATCATCTGGCCCGAAACCAAAAGGGAAGCGAGGAGTCCAAGCCGGCGAAAGACAATCTCCTTCGTCCACACTCCAATCAGCAGCAGCGCCTCTGCTTCCAGCACCCACAACACGGACAAGCGCATGCCGCTATAGCGGAAAGGGAAGGCCGCAATGAGCAGCGTGACGCCCAAAGTGCTGAGCACGATAACGGCGCTGCGCCGCCGGCGAGTGATTGGTAATTGACCTAGTAGGGTTTCAATGGCGCCAATCGCGAGCAGGGCCCAGAACGCCCACTCTGGGTGCGTCGACTGGTACTTAAACAGCGCCAACAACACAGCGGTGTTCAGCAAGGCGGCGGCGGTAGATATGCGCTCCTGGCGTTCGCTGGGCCGGCGCAGTACATACGACAAGCGAAAGATCAGCCAGTACAAAACTAAGATCGATGCACTCGCTGCGAATTCCGGGAACGGATGCCGCTTTCCCTGCATCGGCTCGATGATGGGCCGGAGCCACAAATAATGATTCAGATAGCTGGCCAGGATTCCGAATACTTCCAGTTCGAACCACTGCATGCGTCCAACAATGATTACCAATCCCGTCGCCAGCACCGCGCCCGCCGACAGGCTGTACACGTTGGAGTGGCTGATCGTGACCGTCAGAAACGCCAGCAGGAAGGCGAGACCGGTGACCACCTGCGACCGGTAGTGCAGAGTGTGCGCCACCATTGCTGTGGCTACAGCCAGCATGAGCACCAGGTCCAGAGCTTGCGACGAAAGCACCTGCGCCGCCGGCACGTGATACATAGCGTAAGTGGTGAAGAACAGTAGCGCCCATCCACCACCGATTCCGGCACGCGCCAGTATTCGATAACGTTCTTTGCGGTCGAACCAGACTCCGAGTCCCAGCATCACGCCAGCGGTTACAAATCCCACCAGAACTTTGCCTGCGGGACCGAGCGTTTTGAGTTGATAGGCAAGGAAGAACGCGATACCGAGGACCAGAATGACGATCCCCAGCTTGTTCAGCCAGTTTGTGCCGAGCATCTCTTCAACATCGAGAGACGATTTGAGCCGGTCGGCCAGGGACGGCGCCGCTGCTCTTGCGGCGAAATCCGGCTGGGGCAGCGGAGCAGCCGCCTTGCGGGCGGGAGGAACTACTCGATCGGTAGCAGGGGAAGGCTTTGATGTCGCGGATTCGGACGCTTGTTGTGTTACCCAGTTTTCTGCCACGCGAACCGAGGTGCTGGGCGGAATGACTGGTGGCGGAGGGGGGGATGAACTAACAAGCGGTGAAGAGGTTGTTGGTGATTTGTAAGAAGCCGCTGCCGGGTGTTCGGGTGTCTTTGGCGTAACTTCCGCCGCCGTAGGACTCTTCGGTTGAGCCTGAAGCTTTTGAACCGTGATCTCGAGAGCAGAAAAACGCGAATTCAAGTCACGCCATTGCCTTTGATCCTCCTCGCGTTCGCGCCTGCACTTTACGTTTGTGCGCCAAAGCAAAATCCAGGGACCAAACAGAACAAACAGCAGAATCCCGCCGATGAAGACGATACTGTCCATTCCATTCGCTCTTGAACACAGGAGACTACACGAGTGTCGGAGAATGCGCTAGCTGCTTCTCAGCGAGCGCCCATGGAGGTCGTTCGGCGACTTATGCTTGCTTTTGGGAGAGAGTCATCATCCCTCTACAGTGGCGCGCAATCTGTTGTTCTTCTGTGGTGGGGACGATCTGAATTTTGTCGGCGGTGAGCCCAAGTTGTTCGAGCCCGTGCGTGGCCGCTGATCGAATGCGAGTGCTGTGCTCCCCGATGCCGCCGGTAAAGACGAGAAGATCAACGCCGCCGAGAAGAGCCATATAAGCGCCGATCATCTTGCGTACCGAAACAGCAAAGATATCCAGCGCGAGGTTGGCGTCCGGGTCATTGGAAGCGGCGCGCTCTTCCAGAGTTTTAACGTCGCTTTCCCCGCAGGCAAGAGAAAAGAGTCCGCTGCGATGGTTCAGCAAGTCTTCAAGTTCATCGGCACTCAGTTTCTCGTTCCGCAAAAGATAGAGGATGACACCAGGATCCAGATCGCCGGAGCGAGTCCCCATTGGAATGCCGCCAGTTGGAGTCAGACCCATGGTGGTATCGACGGATACTCCATTTCGCAGAGCGCAAAGACTCGATCCGTTCCCCAGATGCGCAAAAATGGCTCGTTGAGGAAGTGTCGCGCCGAAGTGATGCACCAGGGATTCGTAAGAAATCCCGTGAAAGCCGTAGCGGCGAATTCCGGCGTCGAAGTAGCGTTTGGGAATCGGAAGATGCGATGCAACCTCCGGAATCGTCTGGTGAAAAGCGTCATCGAAGCAGGCAAAATGGGCCGCTGTCGGGAAGATCGACTGCGCCGATGCGATCAGCTTTAATGCCTGCGGAATATGTAAAGGTGCAAAGTGCGTTGCCCGGCGCAATTCGTCCAGCACCTGCGGCGTGATGAGTTGGTGGGTGCGAAGGTTCGGGCCGCCGTGAACGATGCGATGACCAACTGCGGCCGGCACGAAGCGGATGTGTTCACGGATCGCGGCAGACAAAGCGGTGAGAGCATCGCTCTGTGATTCGTGAACATCGTCGTGCCGAATGAGATATGTTCCGTCAGCGGATCGAACGTTTAAGCTGCCGTTGCTGCGTCCAATGCCTTCGGCGCTGCCTGTGAGCAGCGAAATTTCATCATTGTCATTGTCCTTATCGCCGCGGAAGTACACGCCGGATTTCAGCGATGACGAGCCGCTGTTCAGCACCAGAATGAGATCGTCTTTTCCCGCGGGCTCGTTCACGATGCTTACTTTACCCACTTCCAATTTCGGATTTCTTCTCGGTCAATACCTTCCGCGTGGGCATAGTTGATGCTGTCGATGATCTGGTCCTTCAGCCATTCCTTTACATGTGCGCCGCTGGGGTGCAGACGCGGAACCCGGTCAATCACATCGATGGCCAGGTTGAAGCGATCCACCTGGTTCAGAATCGCCAGTTCCAGCGGTGTATTGATGTTGCCCTTCTCTTTATATCCACGCACGTGAATGTTGTCGTGATTCGTGCGGCGGTAGCTGAGTTTGTGAATGAGGGAAGCATAGGAGTGAAAGTTGAAGATCACGGGTTTGTCGGTTGTAAACAGGGAATCGAAGTCATGATCCGACAGCCCGTGGGGATGTTCGGTCGTTGGCATGAGGCGGAAAAGATCGACGACATTCACGAAACGGATTTTCAAGTCTGGAAAGCGCTTTTTCAAAATCGCAACTGCTGCGAGCGATTCCATGGTCGCGATATCTCCCGCGCAAGCCATGACCACATCGGGCTCCAAGCCATAGTCCGTGGAAGCCCAGTCCCAAATGCCGATTCCCTTGGTGCAGTGCGTGACGGCATCGTCCATATTCAGATACTGAAGATGCTCCTGCTTGTCCGCGACGATGACGTTGACGTAGTCGCGTGAGCGCAAGCAATGATCCGCTACGCTCAACAAGCAGTTCGCGTCCGGCGGCAAGTAGATGCGAACCACATCCGCGCTCTTGTTGGTGACCACGTCAAGAAATCCGGGGTCCTGATGAGTGAAGCCGTTGTGATCCTGCCGCCACACCAGCGAGGTGATAAGGATGTTGATCGATGGCACCGGGGCGCGCCAGTCAAGTTCGTTCTTCGATTTCTCCAGCCACTTGGCGTGCTGGTTGAACATCGAATCGATGACGTGTACGAACGCCTCATAAGTGGAGAAAAAGCCGTGGCGGCCGGTCAGAACGTAACCTTCAAACCAGCCCTCGAGAGTGTGTTCGCTGAGCATCTCCATGACGCGCCCAGCGACATCGAGTTCGCCGCCGTCCGCGTCCTCCGGCTTGTATTCCGCAAGCCACGTCTTTTTCGAAGCGGCATAGATAGCCGTGAGCTTGTTGGAGGCGGTTTCATCCGGACCGAAGACGCGGAAGGAATTCATGTTGCGGCGCATCACCTCCGCAAGAAAATGCGCGAGCACATCGGTCGGTGGGGCATAGGTGGCGCCCGGCGTTTTGACTTCGGTCGCATAATCGCGGAAATCGGGCAGCTCGAGTTCTTTGCGCAGTTGGCCGCCATTGGCGTGCGGGTTAGCGGAAATGCGTCGCCCTCCGGACGGCGCAAGCTCCTGAAGCTCTGGTATGAGGGTTCCGTTGCCGTCGAATAGTTCTTCGGGCTTGTAGCTGCGCATCCAGTCTTCTACGATTTTGAGACTCTTCTTGTTCGTCGCCGGGTCGGACACGGGAACTTGGTGCGCCCGCCACGTACCTTCCACCTTGTGACCATCTATTTCTTTAGGTCCGGTCCATCCCTTCGGCGAGCGCAGGACGATCATGGGCCAGCGCGGGCGGATCGCGTCATTCGCGGAGCGGGCGCGCTGCTGTATCGAACGAATCTCGAGGATGCACTGCTCCAAAGTGGAAGCCATTTTCTGATGCATCTCAACCGGGTCGTTGCCTTCCACGAAGAACGGTTTGTGACCGTATCCGATCAGCAGCGCTTCTAATTCTTCCCGAGGAATTCGCGCGAGAATCGTAGGATTTGCGATCTTGTAGCCGTTGAGGTGCAGCACCGGGAGCACCGCTCCATCGCGAATCGGATTCAGAAACTTGTTCGAATGCCATGACGTTGCCAGCGGACCAGTCTCGGCCTCGCCATCGCCAACCACTACTGCGACGATCAGATCGGGATTGTCGAACGCCGCTCCGTAAGCGTGCGAAATGGAGTAACCCAGCTCACCGCCTTCATGAATGGAACCGGGCGTCTCCGGTGTGCAGTGCGAGCCGATTCCACCTGGGAACGAAAACTGCCGGAAGAATTTCAACATGCCCGCTTGGTCACGGCTCTTGTCCGGATAAATTTCCGAATAGTGGCCTTCCAGATAAGAGTTCGCGAGGGTGGCCGGCGCACCGTGGCCGGGTCCGGAAATGTACATCACGTTCAGGTCATATTTTTTGATGAGCCGATTCAGGTGAACCCACACGAAAGACTGGCCAGGGTCGGAGCCCCAATGGCCGAGCAGTCGGTTCTTTATATGCTCGGGTTTCAACGGCTCCCGGAGCAGAGGATTCCCGCGAAGATAAATCATTCCTGCCGATAAATAATTGCAAGCTCGCCAGTAAGCATCCATTTTCCTGAGTTCATCGGGTGTGAGGGGTGTCAGGTTCGCCGTTGCGCCAGCCATTGAATTCTCCTCGCATTAATGAGGTTAGGATGCTGTGACCGGATGGAGTGACTCTTCATTATGTCTTGAAGAATTATTATGTCTTGAAGATTCATCGCGCGCGACAATTCCTCCAGCTTGTATTCTTTTCCCGAATGTGGCTCGCACCTTTCGGCGGACACTTGTCTATAATGGCCGGGGCAGTGTGGGGCCGTGGTACCGTCAGCGGAAAAGTGCGTTCCTGCGCTGGGTATCTCTTCATCACCGGGCAGTCGCGACGGGGGTCGCGAAGAAATGTCGGTCGACTGTATGAATGTGAAGCCGGGAATTGAGGTTGCGAGCCTGAGCGACGTAGGTTGCCAGCGCGAAAACAATGAGGATTCCTATCTCTATTGGGAACCGCTCACCGAATCTGAATTCCAGCGTAAGGGACGATTGGCGGTAATTGCCGACGGTATGGGCGGATACGAAGGCGGACTGGAAGCCAGCCGCCTGGCGGTCGAGACAATTCGCGAAGTCTACGACCACGTCGTCCGGGACGATCCCCAAGCCGCTCTCCTGGAAGCATTTGTCACGGCTCACCAACGGATCCAAAATCATGCCTTGCGGCATCCCGAACTCCATGGGATGGGGACCACCTGCACAGCGGTAGTGATTCGTGGACGCCAGCTTTATTTTGCGCACGTCGGTGACAGCCGCCTCTATCTTGTACGCAGTGGGAGCATCTCGCGCTTGACCCGCGACCACTCCTATGTCGGCAGGTTGGTGGAAAGCGGCATCGTGCGCGCCGAGGACGCCGAGAAACATCCCCAACGTCACATACTCACCGCAGCCTTGGGGGCGGGGACCGAAGTGGCCGTGGATGGCGCGGAACAGGGCTTAGCGTTACAAGATGGCGACGATCTGCTGCTCTGCACGGACGGCCTTTGGGGCGTAGTCACCGAGGAAGAGCTGGCGGCCGCGGCTGGCGGCAATGCACCCGCGGAGGGTTGTGAGGCCTTGGTGAAGTTGGCTCTGCAGCGCGGCGGACCTGACAATATCACTGTGCAAATGCTTCGTATTTTGCCTGAGATGTAGCTTACTTTTCCACAAGTTGCTTCCAACCTGGGCACTTCTGATTCCTTCGAGCTGCAATCTGCTGCACGTGGCCGTCGGCAGTCGCGATCCCACATATCCCACAATTCGTTGAAAATAAATAGTTTGTCAGTCTGGTGAGCGCAGCGGGAAAACGGTTCCGCGATTGCTATGTCACTAACGTCGATAAAGTCTATTAACACCATCGACTTTATGGCATAATACCCGGTCATGAAAATCTCACAAAAGGGACTTTACGCTCTGCAGGCCATGATGATGCTGGCCCGCCACTACCATCAGGGCGCGATCAAGATTCGCGAGGTCGCGTATGAAGAGAATCTTCCGGAAAAATTTCTGGAGCTGATCCTCCTCGAGTTGAAAAACGCGCGCATGGTCGAAAGCGTTCGCGGAGCCAAGGGCGGATACCAGTTGCGGCGCGATCCTTCTGACATCCGACTCAGCGAGATCATGCGTTTGATCGATGGCCCGCTCGCTCCCTTCGGCGACGCCGAGCAGTTGCGTACGCTGATTGACCGCGACCTACCGCACCGGGCGCTTTACCAGTTATTTCTGGACGTGCGCGACGCCGCCGCCAACATTCTGGAGAACACGACGCTAGCGGATCTCATCGCCGATCCCGGCCCACGGATCAAAGGCAAGCGCGCGTCAAAGAAGAAGCAAAAGGGCAGTGTTCTGCCCATGGTGGTCGGGGGCAACAAGGATGAGTAAGCGCCTTCTAGCCGGCGTGTTTTTTACATGCCTCGCTTCGGTTTCCGCACAGACCACAATCCGTGTGGGCGCGTTCCCAAATATCACGCACGCGCAGGCCATGGTGGGCAAGGCTAACGGCTGGTTCGATAAGGCCATGGGCCCGCAAGTCAAAGTGCAGTGGACCAGCTTCAACGCGGGTCCGTCTGCCATTGAGGCGCTGTTTGGCGGCGCGATCGATATGACCTACGTAGGGCCGAACCCCGCGATCAATGGCTACGTTCGATCCAACGGCGAGGCCCTGCGTGTGGTGGCGGGAGCCGCCAGCGGCGGCGCTTCGCTGATTGTGCGCAATGACAGCGGAATTCAGAAGCCGGAAGACTTCCACGGCAAGCGCGTCGCTTCGCCCCAGTTCGGCAACACTCAGGATGTTGCGCTCCGCAATTGGCTGAAGAGTCATGGCATGAAAACCAATGACAAGGGTGGCGATGTCCAGATCATTCCCATGGCCAATCCCGATCAGCTCACGCTGTTCCTGAAAAAAGATCTGGATGCGGCATGGGCTCCGGAACCTTGGGCTACTCGCCTCATCCACGAGGGTAATGGCCGCTTGTTCCTCGATGAACGCTCGCTCTGGCCGAACGGGCAGTTTGTCATTGGACTGTTAGTTGTGAACACGAAGTTCCTGAACAGTCATCCGGACCTGGTTAAGAATTGGATTCGAGCGAATCTCGATCTTACCGATTGGATTAATAGTCATCCGACGGAAGCCAAGAAGCTTTTGAATCGGCAGATTCAAGCCGAGACCGGCAAAGCCCTTCCCCCCGCGGTTCTCGACGAGGCATTCGCGCGCATGCAGGTTACGTACGATCCTCTGCATAGCGCGCTCACCACCGCGGCGCAACAGGCATTTGACGACGGATTTCTTGGCCGGCAAATGCCGGATCTCTCGCGCCTCTACGATCTGACGCTGCTCAATCAGGTTCTGGCGGAGAAGGGAAGGAAGGCCATTCAATGAGCACGAACGCACAGAATTTTCCGGCGCAGCTTCCCATTCCAATTGACCCTCGCACTCCGGTGCGCGCAGATGGCTCGAGGGGGAAAACGGGCCTGGCAACAGCGCTTCACCCAATGCGAGGAGTAACCTCCGACGTTCCTAAAGTCGGGCTGACCGACATTTGCCTGAGCTACCGCACCGAGACCGGTGAGCGAATGCTCGCCCTCGACCACATCAACCTGCAAGTGAAGGCGGGAGAATTTCTCTGCATCGTAGGGCCTTCCGGTTGCGGCAAATCCACGCTGCTCCACTTGATCGCCGGCCTGCACCACCAGACGTCCGGCGAAGTCTTAATCGACGGCCACCAAGTTGAAGGTCCGGGCACCGACCGCATCCTCATCTTTCAGGAACTCGGACTCTTCCCCTGGCTTACGGTCGGGGACAACGTTCAGTTCGGAATGAAAATGAAAGGCATCAGCAAAGCGGAAAGGGAAGAGAAGACCCGCTACTACCTCCGTCTGGTTCATCTTTCGCAGTTCAAAGACAGCTATACACATCAGCTTTCCGGCGGCATGCGGCAACGAGTAGCGCTTGCTCGCGCGCTGGCCACCGAGCCAGACGTCCTGCTGATGGACGAACCCTTCGCCGCTCTGGATGCCCAAACTCGCGATCTTCTCCACGACGAACTCGAACGCATCTGGGCCGAGACCGGTCGGACCATCATCTTCGTGACGCACAATGTGCGGGAGGCGATCCGCCTCGGGGATCGCGTCGCTCTCATGACGTTTCGCCCCGGCCGCGTGAAACGGGAGTTTCCTGTCGATTTGCCGCGGCCTCGCACCTTGGAAGACCCAACCGTCGCCCGCGCGGCCGGAGAAATTCTTGGCGAACTGCGCGAAGAAATTAACCGTTCGCTCGAAGTCGAATACAACGTGGGCGCGAAGCCTAATGTGGAAGTGGGAGCCGAACGATGAAGCGCGCCGCTCGTCTGATTGTTTTCTACGCGGGACTATTCGGCCTGTGGACGTTGCTCGCCCAATTGAAGATATGGCCTCCTTATTTGTTTCCCACGCCCTGGGGCGTCGGCGAGGCGTTGTATGCCGGATTTCAGGATCACAGTTTCCTGATTGCGATCGCCGTCAGCATGCGTCGAGTACTAATCGGCTACGCGATCTCGGTTGTGCTTGGCATGATTCTAGGATTGGGCGTGGGCAGCAGCAAGTTTCTCGAAGAAACCGTGGGCGGACTGCTTGTCAGTCTTCAGAGCTTACCGAGCATTTGCTGGTGGCCTTTGGCGCTGCTCTGGTTCGGCCTCAGTCAAAATGCAATTTTGTTTGTGGTCATCATGGGCTCACTGCTGTCAGTCACTCTGGCGATGGAAGATGGACGCAAGCAAATGCCGAAAATCTATGGCATGGCGGGTCGCAACCTCGGAGCCAGCGGACTTCAACTGTTCTGGTATGTGCTCCTGCCGGCCAGCCTTCCCTTCATCGTTTCCGGCCTTAAGCAGGGATGGGCTTTCGCCTGGCGCTCTCTGATTACCGCGGAAATGCTTTACCTCAGTCTGGGACTGGGCCAAGTGTTGATGATGGGGCGGGACCTGAACGACATGAGCGCAGTCATCGCTGTAATGATTTTGATTATTGCGATCGGCTATGTAGTAGATGGTGTGGTGTTCAAATCCATGGAAAGCCGATTACAGCGCAGGTGGGGATTGACGTCCTCAACCTAGAGCCTCGGAAGAATTCCCCCCGAGCTTTTGCGAGAATCAGTTTCTTGAAGAAACGAACATACAAAACGCGTAACTTATATTCCGGTATCTCTAGTATGTTTATAGCGATACTTCAGGAATTTCCCTGTAAAACGAAAGAAGTCGTATCGCTAGTTGGCTATCGGCTTCCGTTGTCTCCCCCGTGAAGTTAGCAGTGCAGGAACAAACTAAAAGGAGAGGACTGTACTTCGATGAAATCCAGCAAGAACTTGTTACTCACGGCCCTGATTCTGGCGGCATTGACCGCTGGCGCCCGGGCGCAAACCGAGCAAGCGTCGGCCACCGCTTCCGCCGCGCCGCCAGTGACAGCCGCCGATATCCAGGCGCTGAAAGACGCTCTCGCTGCACAACAACTGCAGATTCAGGCGTTGCAGGCGCAATTGCAAAACCGAAGCACTGACCAGGCGCCGCCACAGGTTCAAACCCCCGCGCTGGCGACGGCCCGGCCTACTGGCGGTGACGGGCAGAGCCCAGCCGCAACAGTCGCGACAAACCTCCAAGCCGCACCAGCCGACCGGAGTAACCAGAACGCTGGCAGCTCCGATGAACGCATTCGGAACCTTGAGCGACAAATCCAGGGCATCGGCCCGGTCTCTTTCAGTGGCGACGTCCGCCTTCGCGCCGAACCCTTCTTCGGTGGACCCGCGGATGAATCGCTGGAACGCGCCCGCGCCCGCGTCCGCGCACGCTTCAACGCGGTCGCCAATCTCGGGGAGCAGTTCCGTGCAGGCCTCACGCTTGCCAGTGGTGACATCAACGATCCTACGACCACGAACCAGACTCTCACCGGGTTCTACTCCCGCAAGGCGGTGGCGTTAGACCAGGCCTTCGTGGAGTTCACACCAAGGGATTTCAAAGCTCTCACTCTCGTGGGTGGTAAGTTCCGCTATCCGTGGTACAACACCGAACTCACGTGGGATAAGGACTTGAATCCCGAGGGCGCAGCCGAAACCCTGGCCTTCAACCTGGATACGCCCGTCCTGAAGCGGTTTGCACTGGTTGGATTTCAATTGCCCTTCGCCGAGATGGCCAGCACATTCCCCAATGACAAGAGAGTCACCCAAGCCATCACTTACGGTGGCCAACTGCAGACGACGTGGCAACTGGCGCCACACCTGAAGCTGAGCGCCTACACGGGCTACTATGACTACCGGGGCTCCGACTCCATTGCGCTGGCTCTCGCGCGTGCCAGCAGCAAGAATCCGCAGACTCCACTCACGGGCCTCCTCCCGTTGGGTGTCGGGAACCCGGTTCAGGACTCAACCTACACGACCACTGCGACCACCGTCGTCACGGTGAGTGGAACAGCCTATCCGACGGGAGTTACGTCCATCAGCAATGCGCAGTTCGCCTCGAAGTTCGGGCTGTTCGACAGCATCGCCCGCTTCGACATCGATACCGGACACTCTCGCCTCCCGATCTCTTTCATCGGAGACTATGTTCAGAACACCGAGGCCTGCGGCAACGTAGTCAACATCGTGGCCGCTCCGGCCAACACTTCCACGCAGACCTTCAAACAGACGGTCAATGCCCCGTGCAACTCGCATTATCGGCGTGGATATTGGGCAGAAGCATCCGTCGGCCGCCTGGAGAAAAAAGGGGACCTGCAGTTTGGATATGCCCGCATCTACATCGAACGCGAAGCGGTATTGGGCAACTTCAACTACAGCGATATTCGCCAGGGGACGAACGTCTCGCAACACCGTTTCACCTCCTTCTACCAAATGGACAAGAGCGTGCAGTTAGGTTTCACTGCCCTGGTCGGTCGTCCACTTGGCACGACCGAGCCTTGGCTCACACGCTTGCAGTTCGATACGATTTACATCTTCTGATTGCGGAGCTTTTGATGTTCGCAATAATGGGTTAACCCGAAGTGACGGCTTTGCTCGAATCGAAAGATCGACCTTTCGAGGCTTGCCCAGCTTCGGAAACACTGCCGGCCCGTTTTGACTACTCTCCTTTTCCGGGCCGGTAGTGTTAAGTTAACTGCGGTAAGATGTTGGGTCCTGAGCAGGTGGAGTGGCGCGCGCTTTCGAGGTCTGCGTGCAAGGCGGCCAATTTGAATTGAGCTTTAGCCCCCGAGGTAGGTCAATGAACTCCCGACGCAACTTCCTCAAACAAATGTCAGCAGCCGCACTCGCGGCTGGCGCAGCTCCTTCTATCTTGACTTGGGCTCTCCCGCAGCAACAGTCCGTGGATTTTCCTGGCGAAGATGGGATGATCCTTCGCTCCTTCCGCTTCATCGATCTGGAAACTCCGGTCGAACACTTCAATACCTGGCTCACGCCGGTGCCGCACTTCTTCGTGCGCAATCACATGTACGAACCCACCGAACTCGACGCGGGCGATTGGCGGCTTTCGATCGGCGGAGAGGTGGAGAAGCCACTGACGCTGAGCCTCGCCGAACTTTCCAAACTCGAAACGCACTCCGTCGTCAACACGCTCGAGTGCGCGGGCAATGGACGCAGCTTGCATCGTCCGCAGGTGCCAGGTGTTCAGTGGGGCAAAGGCGCGGTCAGCACTGCGCGCTTTTCTGGTGTGAGGCTGCACGACGTTTTGCAGCGCGCTGGAATAAAATCCACGGGGAAACACGTCATGTTTCGTGGGCTTGACGAAGTTCCCGGCAAGGTCCCACCTTTTATTCGCAGCGTCCCCATCGAGAAAGCTCTCGATGCGGACACTCTCATCGCAACCCACATGAACGGATCTCCGCTCACCAAGCATCACGGATTTCCCGCGCGCGCTCTCGTTCCCGGCTGGGTCGGCGCCGCCTCGTGCAAATGGCTGACTGAAATCAAAGTTCTGGACGCGGAATTTGTGGGCAATTTCATGAGTCCCGCCTACCGCTTTCCCAACCAGCCGGTGAATCCGGGCGACGCGGTGAAGCCCGAAGATACTCATCCTCTCACGGCGTTGACGGTGAAGTCGGTAATCTCGGGACCCACCGACGGCGCCAGTCTCAAGTCCAGAACTGTCGCCGTGCACGGCGCGGCCTGGGCGGGAGAAGCCGACATCGCCAAAGTCGAGATCTCCACCGACAGCGGCGTGACCTGGACTCCGGCGAAGTTAGGCAAAGATCAGGCTCATTACGCGTGGCGCCTGTGGAGTTACGACTGGAAACCGGGTAAAGCCGGCGACTACACCATCCAGTCGCGCGCCACCGACACCCAGGGACGCACCCAACCCGCGACGCCCCTGTGGAACCCCAGCGGCTATCTCTACAACGCCATCGATCAGGTGAAGATCCATGTCAGTTAAGATTTTTCCCAATGCGTTTCGTAAACTTTTGAAGGTGTGCAGTGACGTCAAGGCGTGCAGTGACGTGGAAGAGCGGCGCTTCAGCGCCGCGTTAAGCGCCGTGAATGATGGGGGCTTCAGCCCCCGTGGTCGCATTTCGTTTCGATCGCGGTTGTCTCCGCAGCCTCTTTCACCCAACGTGAGGAAGTCTCTAGCAGGAGCGCGGGCTGCCGTCGCGCTTCTCGCGCTGGCGGCCTCTTCGCTATCCTCAGCCCAGGCCCAGAAACCAGCAAGCGTGACCACCGATCTACCGCCCGGTCCGATGCAGTCGAAGGCCACAACTGCATGTCTGGAATGCCACGAGGCGCGGATCATTCTCCAGCAGCGTCTCAGCAAGGCCGCGTGGACGAAAGAAGTCGACAAGATGGCAAAGTGGGGAGCCTTGGTCGATCCCGCCGATCGCGATGCTCTGATCGATTATCTCAGCGCCAACTTCAATCCCGATAAGCCCGCGTACGAACCGCCGAGAACCTCGGAGAAGAGCGGAAAATCCTCGAAGTAGAATCTCAGCAGAGACTTTGAAAAGCAAAGCGCTACCGACCCAATGTCCAAAGTCTTGCGGACATTACGGCAGCGCCGCCAATACTGCACTAATTTCCGATGTCAAAGTATAGAAAACGTTGTTGCACCGTTTCTAGTGCTTGGCGGGGTACATAGGATTAAGAAGGAAGCCGCCCTACGATTTTTCCTTTGTGTCCCCGGCGTCCTCTGTGTTTGAACTCTTCTCCGGCCGCAGCAACGGAAACAGGATCACGTCGCGGATGGTATGCGAATCGGTCAACAGCATGCAAAGCCGGTCCACACCTACGCCCACGCCGCCAGTTGGTGGCATTCCATAAGACAACGCCCGGATGTAGTCTTCATCCATCTGGTGCGCCTCTTCATCACCACGCTCCCGTTCCTGCAACTGCGCTTCGAAACGCTGCCGCTGATCTTCAGGATCGTTCAGTTCGCTGAACCCGTTTGCTATTTCCATCTTACCGGCGTAGATTTCCCAGCGTTCCGTCCACTCCGGCTCGTCCGGCTTTTGCTTCGAGAGCGGCGATACAGCAGTTGGGAATTCGTAGATAATCGTTGGCTGCGTCAGGTGCTCCTCCGCAACCGCTTCAAATAAACCCGCAATGGTTTTACCCAGAGGCTCCTGCGGATCGTAAGCCATGTGCGCGTGCGCCCGATTGAATCGCTCCACCAGTTTTTTCACGCCGTCCTGCGAAGCGAAATCATTCATCTCCGGGTTTGCCCCCGCGGCTTCCGGCCAGTAGTGAATGATGGCCCCGCGCATGGTCAGGCGCTTCCAGTTTGCCCAATCAATCTCCTGATCGCCCCACTTCGTTAAAGTTCCGCCCGTCACGTCCTTTACAGATTGCGTGATTAACTCCTGCGTGAGATCCATCACGCCCTGGAAGTCGGTGTAAGCCTGATAGAACTCAAGCATGGTGAACTCAGGATTCCAGCGCCAGCCCAATCCCTCGTTGCGGAAGTTCCGGTTAATTTCATACACGCGATCGAAGCCGCCCACCACCAGCCGCTTTAAATAAAGTTCCGGCGCGATGCGCAGATATAAATCCATATCAAGCGTATTGTGGTGCGTCACAAAGGGCCGCGCCACTGCTCCGCCAGCGATCGGCTGCATCATCGGAGTCTCGACTTCCACAAATCCGTGCGCCTCCATCGTGCGCCGCAGCGACTGCACCAGCTTGCTGCGCTTCAAAAAAACTTCCCGCACCTCTGGATTGACCACCAGATCGACATAGCGCTGGCGGTAGCGCAGTTCCACGTCCGTCAGCCCGTGCCATTTTTCAGGCAGCGGCAAAAGATCCTTGCTGAGGAACGTAATCTCCTCGACGTGAATGGTCAGTTCGCCAGTGCGTGTGCGAAACAAGTATCCGCTCACACCAATGTGGTCGCCGAGATCGAGCAACTTGTACAACTCGAAGCCCTGGTCGCCAACCGCATCCTTCTTCACGTAAATCTGCAGCCTCTTCCCGTCTTGTTGCAGATGGCAGAATCCCGCCTTGCCCATCAACCGGATCGCCATTATGCGTCCGGCCACGCGTACGTTGACCCGCGGATTCTCCAATTGTTCGGCAGTCTTGTCCGTGTACTCCGCCAGAATCTGCAGGACGGTGTGCGAGAAATCGTACTTGCTCCGGTAGGCGATCTGGCCGAGCGCCTCAATCTGCTTCAGCTTCCGGCGCCTTAATTCGTATACGTCTTCGTCGAATGCCAAGAGAATCCTTTTAAGAGGGAATTGCGCCACGGCGCGGAAAATCTGTGAAAACAGTGAAACGCGATTATAAACATCCCCCTCGGGGTGTGTCTTCGCTTCTAGCCAGCCTCCTTTTCACTTGCCAATACCTTGGTATCATGGTACATTGGTACGCATGGCAGATGATCCAAAACTCCTCGTCGAGCGCGTCCAAACCGGAGTACGCATGGAGAAGCGTCTGCTCAAAATCCTCAAGGCCTTTGCCGAATACCATGACATGACTCTGGGAGATCTCCTGGAGGGCATCGTCCTGCATGCCTTCGACGGAAAAACTCCGTTCAGCCCAGCCTCGCTCGAACGCATTCAGGAATTGAAGCGCTTCTACGATTTTGACCTTGATTCGACCGCCAGCCACCGGCTGAAGGAAATCAAGGCGCGGCCCGTCCGCAAGCGAACGTCCGACAAATAGAGAGTCATCGATGACTGCAATGCGTACGAAAATCGCCTTGACCGGACTGCAATGGACTCTAGGCGTTGTAATTCTGATCGAGGCAATTCGGTTCGTAATGCCCAGCGCTGCCCACGGCTTTGCCAGCACTCACATGCCAAATTTCGTACGGATGGTGCTGGGATGGGGCGAGATCGTCGGGTGCGTACTGATGCTCGTCCCGCGAACCGCTATCCGTGGCGCCTGGTTGCTTGTGGCCGTTTTTGTTCTGGCCATCGCCCTCCATCTCCTTCACGGCACGTATGAAGTCGGAAATCTGGCGATCTACACCGCTGCGGCCTCGGCGGTCGCGGTAGGCAAAGGAAATTAACAGCAAGATGCTCACGCAGATGACCGACGCCGGTTCGCTTTTGCAATCACAGATGACCAATGGAGAACTAATTCGCCGCTTCGAGACCGACGCCGTCCCCGAAAACTCCTTCCACCACGCCGACCACGTCCGCCTGGCGTACGCCTATCTGTCCGAGTATCCGGTTCTGGAAGCGCTCGAGAAGTTTGCCACCGCGCTAAAGAAATTTGCCACAGCGCGAGGCAAGACGCAACTCTACAACGAGACCATCACGTTTGCATATTTGTTTCTAATCCATGAACGAATGGCGCGATCCGAAGCCGTGGAATGGGAAGAGTTCGCCACGCAGAACCCTGATCTCCTCGTTTGGAAAGACGGCATTCTAAGCCGATACTATCGCAAAGACACGTTGCGGTCCGATCTGGCGCGACGCGTATTCGTGCTTCCCGACAAGATCTTCGAATTGCCGGCATCTCCTGTTGAAGTAGCAAGCCATCAGCGTTAATATGAGGTGCTCGAAAGTTCCCGGACGCGAGACGCGATACTCTATGCCGCAAAACTACGTTCCCATCTTCATCTTCATGGCAGTGATCGGCGTGCTGCTTCCGGTCACGTTGCTGGCGGCTAAGCTCGTCCGCCCGGACAATCCGAGCAAGGCCAAGCTGATGCCCTATGAGTGCGGCATCGATCCCATTGACAATGCTCGCGGACGTTACACCGTCCGCTACTACATCGTCGCGATCCTGTTCGTGGTCTTCGATGTGGAAACGATCTTCTTGTTTCCCTGGGCCGTCAAGTTCAAAGCCCTTGGGCTTTTCGGACTGGTGGAGATACTGATCTTCCTCGTTATCCTGATCGTCGGCTACGTGTGGGTCTGGGGGAAAGGCGCGCTGGAATGGGTGTAACTCCCCCCACGCCGGCTGCCGAAGCTTCGGCGGAAATCTTTCGCGCCAGTCGCTGGACTCAAGGCAATTTTCTCTTCCCCACTCGCATCGTGGTAAGCTCGTTGCGGGTGAGCCGCGTGAAATCGCGGTGGTTTGGGAGAAACGAAGAGAGTATTCCCGTGTCAAAGGTTGCGTCCGTGCATATTTCTACGGGAATGCTTTGGGCGGAGATTCTCATCGAATCCACAGGCGGTACAGACCCCATCACCAGCCACGGGCATCGCAAGAAAGACGCGCAACGCATTCGCGATCTGATCGAGTCGTATCAGGCGCAGAGCCGCGGGTAAATCCGGCAACAAGGCGAGAGTCAACTTCGGGAGGCCAAAATGTCGAGGCTTAGCCAGACGCTTGTCTCTCATTGCGTAGCCTTTCTCATCACTTCGACGCTGATCGGTGGAATGCAAACCCTCCTCGTGGCTGAGGAGCAACGTAAGGATGCGGCCGCTATCCTGACGAAGGCGGCTGGACTCGTCGATCTCCAGACTCAGGGCGCAACGCCGTTTCTTATGCTGGCCAATGTTGTGCTTCACGAAGGCAACAAGTCAGTAGAGGGCGTTTTCGCCATGACTTGGGCTGCTCCTGGTCAATACCGTCGCGTCTACCGTTTCTCCACCTTTACAAGCACAGAAGTCGTCACCCAAGGCGCGATCTACCGTGAGCGCAGTACGAAGGCGCTGCCTCTCGCGATATGGGAACTGGATCAGTTGCTCGCTCTAGCGTCCAACTATCGGCCAAGCCCAGGATTGAAGGTGAGTCATATCCAGGGCGCGCGGTCCGGTGACACTGAATTGACCTGCGTAACGGTGCAAAGCTCAGTAACCAACGCAAGCTCTGTAACCAGGTCAAGCTCAGTAACCACCTCAAACCTTTGCGTCAATGCCGTGACCGGCTATCCTTTCTCCATAGACCAGGGCTCTGATGTTCGTGATCTTGACAGGCACGAACGGTTTGAGTTTTCCGACTACCAACCTTTCGAAGGCCGAACGTTCCCCCGCAAGTTGACGTTTCGAGGATGGGGTACGCTCTCCGTTGAGGTGCAGGTGCAGAAACTGGTCCGGGTGCAATCCTTCAGGGACGATGAGTTCAAGCCTTCCCCGGCCGCAACAATGACAAGCTTCTGTGAGTCTCCTGAAACCGCTGGTGAAGTGAGAGGCTCTGCCCCAGGCACCATACCCATCGGATTTCAGGATGTGGAAGTGGATATGTATTTTCAAGTGAGTCCGGAAGGAGGGGTCCGGTATGCGCAGGTAGTCCATAGTTCCGATCCTGTGCATAATAAGGAAATCCTCAACTGGTTCATTGGGATGCCCTTCCCGGTCAAGACATGTTCTGGAAAGCCTATCGCGTACGAGACCATGGTCCGCTTTAAAACCGGACACTGAGTCGCGCTTTCGCAGAACGCATCCGAGATGTACCCGAAACCTACCAGGCGCAACTGCGCTCCTAGCTGCGTTACACCGTTCACGAGAAATTCATTTTCCGTTAACAGTGCTGCAGCAGTCACCATGTTTTACTCCTCTCTCGCGAGAAATTCCCTTTGAGAGGAGCAATATTGTGAGTAAACGTAACTTTGCGCTCGTATTATGCATTTCACTGATCACTTGCAGCCTCAGTTTTGCCGGTAACGCAGGAAACCGTTCTAAGGATAAGAAGGAGGACAATAAGATTGAGCACGTTCTCCTGATCAGCGTCGACGGTATGCACTCTCTCGACGTAGCCAACTACATCGCCAACCATCCCAGTTCGGCCATGGCTCAACTGGCCAATCACGGCGTGGTATACAGCGACGCCAATACACCGCAGCTTTCCGATTCGTTTCCCGGACTTCTGGCGCTCGTGACCGGCGGCTCGCCCGTCAGCCACGGGTTCTTCTACGACGTCAGTTACGACCGCACCATTTACGATCCGACCAATACTACCTGCACGGGCGGCGCAGGCAACATGATGACGTACGATGAGAGCATCGATAAGTACAACGCGCAGAACGTTTCGCTGAATGTCATCGATCCCACCAAGCTCCCGAATGTCAAGAACTCGCACGGCCAGTGCGTTCGCATGTGGCCCCACTCCGCGCTCCGCACCAACACCATTTTCGAAGTCGTCAAGGCTTCGGGCGGACGCACTGCATGGGAAGACAAGCATCCCGCCTATGACTTGGTGAACGGTCCCTCGGGCGATGGCGTGGATGATCTCTATACCCCCGAGATCACCAACGTGGGCGGACTTGACAATACTCACAGCGTCGTCTGCACGGTGATGAACGACGGCCTGAAAGTTCAAGGCATTCTCAACGAAATCAACGGCTTCACCCATGATGGCAAGAACTTTGTGGGAGTTCCGGAAGTGTTCGGGATGAACTTCCAGGAAGTCAGCGTGGGCCAGAAATTGGTGACCGACAACTACGACAACAGCTGCGTGGCCGACACGCAATTTACCGGCCAGCCCGGCGGCTACCTCGACGGCTCGGGAACTCCAACGGCTGTTCTGCAATACGCCCTCGACCAGACCGACGCAGCACTCAGCAAAATGATTGCGGCGTTGAAGGGGCAGAATCTGTACGATTCGACCGTTTTCATTGTCACCGCCAAGCACGGCCAGTCCCCAATCAATCCTCTGAAAGCACACAAGCCCGGTCACTTTGCCGATGTGGTTACCAGCCTTCCGGATGGCACGACGAATCCAGCCGCGATCGCGATCACCAGCGCCGCTGCCTGTTCCACCGGACCTTGCGGCTCAGTGAACGATGACGACATCGCTCTCATCTGGCTGGCCGATCAAACCATGGAGGCGCCGGTCCAGGCCTACATCAACACCAACGCCATTGCGCTCTTTGTGGATGAAACCATGGGCACCACGGAACTAACCGTGCGGTTTAACGATCCGCTGAAAGACAGCCGCACGCCGGACATCATCGTGCGCCCGAACTACGGCACGATTTACACCACATCGACGGCAAAGAATGCTGAACACGGCGGTTTCGGATACAGCGACACCGGCGTCGGCCTGATTGTCTCGAACCCCTCGTTCGCGCCCAAAGTGCTGAAGACGCCGGTGGCGACCTCGCAGGTCGCCCCCACAATCCTTCAGTTCCTCGGTCTTGATCCAAACAGCCTGCATTCCGTTCAGGTCGAGCAGACTCCGGTCCTGCCAGGCCTGAGTTTTGGAGACTAGGCCCTCAATTCTTCTTTTCAGCGTTCGAAGGAAAGAGCGGGTTGCTGGCGCAGCCCGCTTCTTTATTACATACGACACTCATACGACAGAATACAGCCGTCATTTTCATCGCGGCTCCGTTGACACCGAATCCTCAAGCTGATAAAAGTTAACGTTCTCTTCATAACCCTCCGAGCCGGAGGTTTGTGCGTTCCGAGCTATGCCGGACGAAGTCAAATCGCCCTCTTCACCCCCGCCGGAAGGCGAGCCGAAGCCGTCGGCGGATAAGCCCGCCGTTCCCGGCGGCGTAAAAGCGACTGCACCGGGTTCGGTTCAGGCTGACGTTAAGACTCCGGCGGAAGGCTCTGCATCAACTCCGGCGGCAACAGTTCCTCCGAAACCCGCAGCCGCTGTACCTGCAACGCCCGCTGCTGCCAAGCCGGCCGCGCCCGCGAAAGCTCCAGTGCCCACGCCTGTTCCTTGGGAGTCGCCCATGATCGCCAAGCTCAAGGGCAACTACGGCTCCGGCCTTGAGGCGCTGACTTACGCCGGGCAGAACTACATGGTGGTCGATCGCTCGCTGATTCCTGAGATTCTCCAGGTCCTGCGCAATGAAGAAGAGTTTGACTATTGTGTCGACATCACTGCCGTGCATTACCCGACGCGCGAGAAACAATTTGATGTGATCTGGGTGCTTTATTCCCACCCGCGCAATGAACGCATCCGAGTAAAGACGCAAATCCTCGATGGCGCGACCCTGCCCAGTTCGGTCCCCATCTGGACGGGCGCCAACTGGCTGGAACGCGAAGTCTTCGACATGTTCGGCATCAAGTTTGACGGACATCCCGACATGAAGCGCATTCTGCTGCCCGATGGTTGGAAGGGACATCCCTTGCGCAAGGATTACGGAATCCTGCAGCAGGACAACGAGTGGGTGCAGATCAACCTGGGGATTGAAAGCGGCCAATAAGAGTCCAAAGCTAGAATCGAATGACCGATCCGAACACCACGCTCTCGTCCCTCGATCTCGAGGCTCACGACAAGACTTATCTTGACGCGAACGAGCTCGTCATTAACATGGGTCCACAGCATCCCGCCACTCACGGCGTGCTGCGAGTGATTCTCCGGCTTGACGGCGAAAAGGTTCTCGGCCTCGAGTGCGTGATCGGCTATTTGCACCGCGGCGTCGAGAAGATTGGCGAGCACCGCACTTACACGATGTTCAATCCCTACGTCGACCGCATGGATTACGTTGCCGCGGTCTCGAACGGACTGGGCTACTGCGAGACGGTAGAGAAACTTCTCAACGTGGAAGCGCCGCCGCGCGCCCAGCACGTCCGCGTGATCCTCACGGAACTGAATCGCATCGCGAGCCATCAGCTTTGGCTGGGCACGCACGCACTCGATATCGGCGCCATTACGCCGCTGTTCTATACGTTCCGTGATCGAGAAGAGATTCTGAAGATCTACGAGAAGTATTGCGGGGCGCGCCTCACCACGCACGCCTTCCGAATCGGCGGCTTGCAATACGAAACCTACACCGGGTTCGAAAAGGAAGTGAAGAACTTCCTCACTTTCTTCCGCCCCAAGATTGACGAATACGAGGAACTGCTTACCACTAACCGCATCTGGGTGGAGCGCACAAAGAATGTCGGAATTATCTCTGCGGCGGACTGCATCGCGTTCGGCGTGACCGGTCCCGTGCTCCGCGCCAGCGGCGTGAAGTGGGATCTGCGCAAGGCGCAGCCCTACGCCAATTACAAGAATTTCGACTTCGATATTCCGATTGGAGAAAACGGCGACACCTACGACCGGTACCTGGTGCGCATGGCCGAAATGCGGCAATCGGTGCGCATCATCGAGCAGGCCGTCGACGCGCTTCCCGAAGGCCCCATCATGGCCAAAGTTCCGAAGGTCATGAAGCCGCCGGCGGGCGAGGTATATCACTCGATCGAAGCGCCCAAAGGCGAGCTGGGATACTTTATCGTCAGCGACGGTTCTACGCAGCCCTATCGCGTCCGCGTGCGTCCGCCGTCGTTTGTGAATTTACAGGCACTCGACGTAATGTGCCGCGGCCAACTTGTGGCCGATGTGATCGCCGTAATCGGCACGCTCGACATCGTGCTGGGCGAGGTGGATCGCTAAATGAGGTCCCGCTGATGCACGAGATCCTCCAATACATCTCGGGATACCTCACCAGCGACAAGACGCCGGGCGCCGCCGGAAACATGTTCTGGGCGCTGGTCTACATCATGCTGGTCTTCGGCGGGCTCTCAGTCGCCGTGATCGCGATGAACTGGCTGGAGCGCAAGATCCTTGCCCACATGCAGGTGCGCCTCGGCCCGATGCGCGTGGGCCCACACGGCTTGCTGCAACCCATCGCTGACGCCATCAAACTGCTGCTCAAAGAAGACATCATGCCCGCCGAGGCTGATGGCTTTGTCTTCTGGATGGCACCGCTAATCGTGGTGCTGGCTGCGTTCACGGTTTTCGTCGTAGTGCCGTTCGGCCCCACTCATGCCATCACTGACATGAACATCGGAATCCTCTTCATGCTCGGCGTCTCGTCGCTGAGCGTGCTTGGCATCGTCATGGCAGGTTGGGCGTCGAACTCGCACTATCCGCTGATCGGCGCATTGCGGTCGAGCGCACAGATGGTGTCCTACGAAGTCGCGATGGGATTGGCGGTGGTCTCAGCGATACTGATGACCAGCCTGAACGCCACCGGGACCGGAACCCTCAGCATGATCGGCATCGTGCAGGCGCAGCAGGCGCAGGGGGAATGGTTCATCTTCAAATTCTTTCCTCTGGGACTGATCGCGTTCTTTATTTTTGCCGTAGCCATGGTCGCCGAGACCAATCGTGCGCCTTTCGATCTAGCTGAGGCCGAATCCGAGTTAACCGCCGGCTTCCACACCGAATACAGCGGCTTCCGCTGGTCCTTATTCTTTCTGGCCGAATACTCCGCCATGATCGCCGTCTCTTCGATCGCGGTCACGCTGTGGCTCGGCGGATGGCTGCGGCCGTTTCCCAACTGGCTGAGCGGCAGTCCGTGGGATCAGATTTTCTCTTTCTTCCCCGGCGTAACATTCCTGTTTTTCGCCGCGATCTGTTTCTTCAACACAGTTCGCATGCCCAAGCATCCCCTGTTCCGCATTCAAACCATCGGGCTCGCGGGCTTCGGCGTTGTGTTGGGACTGATTGGCCTCATCCTGTTCTATCCTCCCATCAGCGCGTGGGTTCAGGACATTTTCTGGTTCTCGGCGAAAGTTGCCGGGTTCATGTACATGTATATCTGGTATCGTGGCACGTTCCCGCGATATCGCTTTGACCAGCTCATGCAGATGGGATGGAAAGTCCTGTTGCCCATGGGCCTAGGCGTTCTTATTCTGACGGCGAGTGTAGCGCTGCTGCAAGAAAAGATATGGCACCCGTAGCCACACCATTTTTCTTTTACCTGTTTGCCGCGATCATGCTGATCGGCGGCATCGCGGTAATCACGCGGAAGAACCCGGTGCATTCCGCCCTGGCGCTGATTGTCACGCTTCTGGCGCAGGCGTCGATCTATCTGATGCTTTACGCCCCATTCGTCGCTGGCGTGCAGATCATTCTCTACGCGGGCGGCATTATGGTGCTGTTCCTGTTCGTCATTATGCTGGTGAGCATCGATCGCTCGATCAGAGAACGGCAGTTCAATAGTCAGTGGGTGGTTGGGGTAATTGCGGCTACGGCGCTGGGCGGATTATTTGTCGCCGTCTATACCAAGGGAAGAGATATCTTCCCGGAGCACGCGTTGCCAGTCGTGGAAAACGACAACACGCAGAAGATAGCAACCATGTTGTACGGACAATACATGTTCGCCTTCGAGATCGCCTCGCTGCTGCTGCTGGTGGCAATCATCGGAGCGGTAGTGATGGCGAAGAAAAGAATCTGAAAAGTGCAGCTTCTAGCTCCTAGCTTTTAGCTAGAAGCTAGAGGCTAGAAGCTAGAAGCTGATATGGACGCATTGCTGCACATCACGACGCTGCACTATCTGGTCCTCGGCGCGGCCCTGTTCCTGCTGGGCGTTATCGGCGTGCTGACCCGTCGCAATGTGGTCATCGTCCTGATGTCGATCGAACTGATTCTGAACGCCGTCAACCTGAATCTGGTGGCGTTCTCCCGCATGTGGGGAGGATTGCACGGCCAGGTCTTCGCTATCTTTATAATCACCGACGCCGCCGCCGAAGCCGCGGTCGGCCTCGGAATTCTAATCGCCTTCTTCCGCAACAAGGAGACGGTGAACATTGACGAAGTAAATTTGTTGAAGTGGTAGAAGAGCAGTGCCGAGTAACTAGCAAAGCTCTTGTCATCTTGAGCGAAGCGAAGGACCCATGCAGTTTGCAGGCGGTGAAAAAATACATGGGTTCTTCGCCGCTCAGAATGACAAGGGCAAACGATTAACGGCCAACGACTAACGACGAACGACATGTTTTTTCTTTCTCACATCTGGCTCATCCCGTTGCTGCCGGCCTCCGGCGCGGCCATCATGTTCTTTTTCGGCCGCAAGCTGCAGAAGGCCACAGTCAGCGCCGTTTGTGTGGGCACCATTGTGCTGGCTTTTGTCATGGCCTGCGGCGCGGTCTGGCAGTACTCGGCATGGTCATCCACGCCCGAGAATTTCCACAAACCGTATCAGACGGTCCTCTACACCTGGCTCGGCACTGACACCGGCCACACGAATTACGCGACCAATAACGGCTCCCCGGCGGCGTTCCAGGCTGACGCCGGTTTTCTTCTGGATCCTCTATCCAGCATCTGGCTCCTGTTCGTCACCGGAGTTGGCATGCTGATCCACATTTATTCCACCGGATACATGGCGCATGAAGGCGGCTACTACCGCTTCTTCGGCTACCTCAACCTCTTCATGTTCTCCATGCTGACGCTTATCCTCGCCAACAACTATGCGCTGATGTTCGTTGGTTGGGAGGGCGTGGGGCTGTGTTCGTATCTGCTGATCGGTTTCTATTTCCATCGCAAATCCGCGACCGATGCTGGCAACAAAGCCTTCATCGTGAACCGCATCGGCGACGCCGGGTTCCTGCTGGGGATGTTCTTCATCGCCCGGTATTTCGGCTCGCTGCGCTTCACCGAAGTGACCGCCGCCGCTCGTAGCGGCCACTTCGCCATCGGCGACCCCTATATCACCGCGGCAACTCTTCTTCTCTTTGTCGGAGCCTGCGGCAAATCTGCGCAGCTTCCACTCTACGTCTGGCTCCCTGATGCCATGGAAGGCCCGACGCCGGTCTCCGCTCTCATCCATGCGGCGACCATGGTCACGGCCGGGGTCTACATGGTGGCACGCTCAAACGCTTTGTTCGTACTCGCACCCAATTCGATGAAGACGGTCGCGATCGTTGGCGCGCTCACCGCCACCTTCGCCGCATCCATCGGCCTGGTGCAGAACGACATCAAGCGCGTGCTCGCCTACTCCACCGTTTCGCAGCTTGGCTACATGTTCCTCGCGCTCGGGGTCGGAGCCTTCTCCGCCGGCGTTTTCCACGTCTTCACCCACGCATTCTTCAAAGCCCTGCTTTTCCTCGGGGCAGGCTCCGTCATCCACGCTATGAGCGGGGAGCAGGACATGCGCAACATGGGCGACCTCTTCCACCGCATTCCCACTACGCATCGCACCATGTTCATCGCGACGCTAGCGATCGCGGGCATTTTCCCATTCGCCGGATTCTTTTCGAAAGATGCCATTCTCTGGGAAACCTGGTCGCGCGAGGGCGGCGCTTATCGTTTCCTCTGGTATGTCGGCTATGCCACCGCCTTGATGACGGCGTTTTACATGTTTCGCCTGATGTACCTGACTTTCCATGGTCGTCCCCGCATGAGCCATGACGCGGAACACCACATCCACGAATCCCCAGTGTCAATGACCGCGCCGCTGGTCGTGCTAGCGCTCTGCGCCATCGTCGCGGGATGGCTGGGCTGGCCGCATAGCCTCGGTGGCTCCGATCGCTTCACGAAATATCTTGAGCCCGTTTTCGCCACCGAAGCTCAAGTCCTTGAGACGCAGGGAAGAGCTGGCCAGGTCGCGGCTGGAGAGAAAGAAGAAGAACACAACACGGGCACGGAATGGCTGCTGATGGGATTGTCGCTTGCCGCTGCAGGTGTTGGTTGGGGCATGGCCTGGCGCAGCTATCGTCACGCGGACAAGGGCTACACGGAACCCATCGCTGCCGCCGCTCCGCCTGTCTACAACACGCTGCTCAACAAGTACTGCGTGGACGAAGGTTACGACTACGTCTTCACCGGACGCCGGAAGCTGGGCACCGTTCGCCTCGGCGTGCTGGGACTCGGCGAAGCATCAGCATGGTTCGACACAAACGTTGTCGATGGTGCAGTGAATGCCGCCGGCTGGATCACGCGTCTCACCGCGACCGTTTCCAGTTGGTGGGACAAGTGGATCATCGATGGGTTGTTCGTCAATGGTATTGCTTATTCGACCCAGCCATTTTCGTGGCTAGCGCGCCTGTTCGAGTGGGGCCTGGTGCAGTGGTACGCGCTGGTGATGACCGCAGGGCTGGTAGGGTTCGTGTTCTATTACGTGTATCACTGAAGAAAGCTCTTAGCTGTTAGCTCTTGGCTCTTAGCTGAACTCAAAAGCGAAGAGTTACAAGCTAAAGGCTAAGAGCTAAAGACTAAGAGCTTTTCATGCAAAACCACATACTCTCGATCATCCTCTTCACGCCTCTGGTCGGCGCCCTCGTGCTCCTGTTTGTTCCCAGGGAGAACAAGGACGCCATCCGCTGGCTTGCGAATTTCTTCGCCCTCGGCGGCTTCCTGGTCTCGCTCCCGCTGGTGCCCTGGTTCTGGGCGCAACGCTTCGACGCCACCCAACACTTCAAGTTCATCGAAGGCACAGCCAACAACTGGATCCCCTCCATCGGTGCCGGCTACGTGATCGGCATCGACGGCATTTCTTTCCTGCTCATCATGCTCACCACGCTGCTGGGCTGGATCTCGATCCTCTCCTCGTGGACCGCCATCGAGAACCGCGTCAAGGAATATTACGTCTGGTTCCTGATCTTGCAGACGGGCATGCTGGGCGTCTTCATGGCGCTCGATTTCTTCCTTTTCTTCGTTTTCTGGGAAGCCATGCTTGTCCCGATGTACCTGCTGATCGGCATCTGGGGCGGCCCACGCAAACTTTACGCTGCAATCAAGTTCTTTCTCTACACGTTGGCGGGTTCGGTGTTGATGTTGCTGGGCATTCTGTTCCTCTATTTCCACCACCACGCCGTGACGCAGATCTACACCTTCAGCCTTACGGCTCTCTACGAGACCGCGCCGAAGATTTATTCCGATCCAGCCTACGGCCCCACTGTCGCTACGCTGTTGTTCTTCGCATTCTTCTTCGCGTTCGCCATCAAGGTGCCGATGTTCCCCTTCCACACCTGGCTGCCCGACGCCCACGTGGAAGCGCCTACTGCCGGCTCGGTCATTCTGGCAGGCGTTTTGCTGAAGATGGGAACGTACGGTTTCATTCGCTTCTCGCTGCCGTTTTTTCCAGATGTTCTAACTCATGGCAAAGTCCGAGGCTGGATGATTGCTCTTTCCATCATTGGAATCCTCTACGGCGCGCTCGTTTCGCTGATGCAAAAAGACATGAAGAAGCTGGTGGCCTATTCCTCGGTCAGCCATCTCGGTTTCTGCACGCTGGGAATCTTTGCCCTTACTCCGCTTGGACTGAGCGGATCGGTCTTGCAGCAGATTAATCACGGCATCTCAACCGGTGCGCTGTTCTTGATCGTGGGAATCCTCTACGAGCGCCGCCACACCCGAGAGATCGCGGAATACGGCGGCATCTCGAACGTCATGCCCGTCTACGCCACCATCACCATGATCATGTTCCTCTCCTCCATGGGACTACCGCTGCTCAACGGTTTCATCGGAGAGTATTACATCATGCTCGGCACCTTCATGGTGAGCTGGAGATGGGCGGCGTGGGCCGTGCCCGGCGTAGTTCTCGCAGCAGCATATCTGCTGTGGCTTTATCAGCGTGTTTTCTTCGGGCCAGTCACGAATCCGAAGAATGAAAAGCTGCATGACCTGACGCCGCGCGAAGTTCTGACGTTCGTTCCGCTCCTTATCATGGCCTTCTGGATTGGCCTTTATCCCAAACCGTTTTTCCAGATTATCGAGCAGCCGGTGAATCGAATCGTGCAAGACGTGAACAATCCGCGAACCAGCAGCGACGCGGTAAATGCCGCGCTCCAGCATGAGGTAAGCACCGTTCCAATGGCAACCACAGCCGTTGCCACAAATCCTCCTGCCACAGCGCATTCATCGGAAGGGAAGAAATAGTGGGCGCGCTTTCTCAATTCACCGCGAGTGATTATCTGCTGGCGCTCCCTATTACCTTGCTCACGCTGTTCGCTCTCGGCATCCTGCTAATCGACCTCATGATTCCGCCAGAGAGCAAGTGGATCAATGCGGTTACCGCTTTAATTGGCGTGGCGTTCGCCACCGGTGGCGTGGTCAAAATTCAGTTGTGGATGCGGGCCAACCGTTCATTCTCCATCGGTTCTCTGGGGATGATGGGCGCGATGTGGGTGGACCGGTGCGCTATTTATTTTTTCTACTTGTTCCTTGCCGCGACCGCCATCTCCATCCTCATGTCAATCCGTTATATGAAGACCGAGCATGAGAACCACGGCGAATATTATGCCCTGATGCTGCTCTCGGTTGTAGGCATGATGTGCATGGCCGCCGGACTCGACATCGTGCTGATCTTCATCGGCCTGGAACTGATGGCGATTTCCACCTACGTTCTCGTGGGATTCCTGCGGGGCGATCGCCGCTCCAATGAAGCCGCGTTGAAGTATCTTTTACTCGGCGCGTTTTCTTCCGGAATTTTTGCCTACGGCCTCTCGCTGCTGTATGGCCTTATCGGCAGCACGAATCTGATCGACATCGGCCGCGGCCTTGCCGCGATTTATGCCAGAGACCCGCACAATCCAGTCGCCATCGTAGCCTTGCTGACCACGGCGACCGGCCTCCTCTTCAAAATCGCCGCTGTTCCGTTCCATCAGTGGGCGCCGGACGCCTACGAGGGCGCGCCCACTTGCATCACTGGATTCATGTCCGTAGCCGTCAAGGCTGCAGGATGGGCCATGCTCTTGCGCATCATGGGCGCCACCTACCCCACTTTTCCCAACGCCCTGTTGGGTCTGGCGGCGATGCGTCCCGTCTATGTTCCCCTCTTCGTCTTCGTTTCCATCGCCACCATGACGGGCGCGAATTTTGCCGCTCTTACGCAGACGAACACCAAGCGCCTGCTCGCCTACTCTTCGATCGCCCACGTCGGCTATATGCTGCTCGGGTTAGTTGCAGGAACGGCAACGCAACTGAGTCCCGATGGCATTAAGGGAATTCTGATCTATCTCCTGGTCTACACTTTCATGAACCTCGGCGCCTTCGGCGTGCTGACGTCGCTGCGTCATCGCAGAGTAATCGGCGACGAACTCGACGATCTGAACGGCCTGTACTCGCGCGCTCCCGTCGAAGCTGTCTTGATGCTGATCTTCCTGCTGTCCCTCGCCGGAATCCCGCCCCTGGCCGGGTTCTGGGGCAAATACTTCATATTCCTCAGCCTCATCGAGACCGGGCACTACGCACTGTCATCGTTGGGCGTGCTGTATTCCGTTTTCGGCCTCTACTACTATCTGAAGATGGCCAACGCCATGTTCATGGGCCAGCCCGAGGAGCGCGGCCTGCTCCCGGTCAGTTGGACCATGCGCGCCGCCCTCGCTCTGACCGCGTTTGCGACCCTCTTCATCGGAATCATGCCCGACCGCTTCATCAACATCGTCAACTGGTCGCTGGTGATCGCCCAGAATTCGCCCGTGGCGAAGCTGATCCACTAAAACTGAAAACCAGAGATGATCGTGTGGCGACGGGCGCATTCGCCCGTCCCGGCATGAGCGAAGCTCGGCCGGAATCTATCACCCTTGCTAACACCATCTGGCATAAATCTTCATTGCTGCCCTGACGAGGCTCCCGCTCGATCCCACTCCCGACCCACCTGCACCGAAGCCGCTTGGGGTAGAATCAGTCTCGTAGTGCCGGAAGATAAAAGCTCCGAAGATCCAAATCGTCCGTCGAAACCGAACGCCCTGGTCTCGGCGGCGCGCTACTCCGAGATCGGCTTCATTATCCCGGCCGCGGTCTTCCTCGGCTACGCGCTCGGCAGGCTCGGCGATTATTGGCTGCATACTCATTGGCTCTATCTTGCGGGAGTCATCTTCGGCGCCGTCGTTGGATTCGCACAGATGATCCGCATGGCCTCGGCCCTATCCCGCGACAAGCCGGATGAATAATATTCATGATTCTTTTTCGCCCCTTTGTTCAATCGCGCACATGAATTCCACCCCACAACCACCCTCTGAAACCCCAGCCGACCGATTCTTCGCCGCCGCCATTCCCAGAATGCTGCGCTTCATCCTGATCCTCGGCGCAGGCTTCACCCTGTTAGCATCTTGGCGGTTCGGCCTGATCTCAGGTCTCGGATTCGCCGCCGGCGCAGTCATTGCGTATCTGAGCTTCCGATCGTTGAACAAAGCCGTGCAATCCCTCGCCAGCCGGGTCGTCGCCTCCGGTCGCCGTGAAAGCGGATTCTCCCTGGTCAACGGTTTTTTCCTCCGCTATCTTTTGGCGGGAATCGTTGCCTATGTTATATTCACAAGTTCCTCGCAAGCCTTTCGCGGCTTTCTGTTTGGGTTGTGCACGCCGGTGGCAGCCATGCTGGTGGAAGCGGGCTATGAAGCCTACGCTGCCTTGCGCCGCGGATTTTGACCGGTGAACAAATAAGGACTTCAGGATCGCAAGTTATGGAGCAACTCTGGTTCACCGCGCTGCTCAACCGCCTGTTCGGCGGCCCCGTGCTTTCTCTGCTGCTTGCTCTTGGAATCCATCCCAAGCACCCTGCCACGCCCATCTCCAACAGCTTCGCCATGGAATTTCTGGTTGTCTCGCTGCTGACGCTGTTTTTCGTAGCGGTCCGCCTGCGCCTGTCGGTCAATCAACCCGGGGGTTTGCAGCATACGATGGAGGGGATCGAAGGCTTCATCGGCAACATGGGTGAGGAAATCATCGGGCATCACTACCACCCTTACCACTCGTATCTCGTGACCTTGGGACTTTTCATCCTTACCTGCAACCTGATCGGCATCATCCCCAGCTTCGAATCGCCCACCGCGGTTCCCATCGTTCCCCTAGGCTGCGCCTTGCTGACATGGTTCTATTACCATTTCCAGGGACTACGCGCGAACGGCTTCGGATACTTCAAACATTTCATGGGACCGGTCTGGTGGCTGGCGCCTCTGATGTTGCCCATTGAGATTTTCAGCCACACCGCCCGCCTGCTCTCGCTCACCGTCCGACTCTTTGCGAACATGTTTGCCGGCGAGATGGTCACGCTCGTGTTCTTTTCTTTGGTTCCTATCGGAGTGCCGATTATTTTCGAGGGGCTTCATATCGGAGTCTCGCTGATTCAGACTTATATTTTCGTGATCCTGGCCTGCGTGTATCTGGGTGAAGCCACGGCTCACGAACACTGATTTATTGGGGCTTTATGTAACGCTTCGTCAGCGTGAGGGCGCCTGCAAGAGGATGGCGTTAACCACCTCCTGGCGATATTTCTTAAGGAGAGTCAAATATGCGTAAAGTAGTGTTCCTGATTCTAACCGTGGTGGCGTTGTCACTCTTCGCCATGCCGGCCTTTGCTACTGAAGCTGGGGAAGCGGCCGCCTCTGGCGGCACAAACTGGGTGGCGATCACTTCCGGCTTCGCGATGGCTTTCGCCGCGGCGCTCGCCGCTCTCGGCCAAGGCCGCGTCGCCTCCGCGGCGTGCGAGGGATTGGCCCGTAACCCTGCGGCCCGTCCTGGAATTCAAATCGCCTTGTTCGTGGGACTGGCCTTTATCGAGTCCCTGGTCCTGTTCACGTTCCTGATTATCTTCGTCAAAGTCGTGAAGTAAATTACCGGAAATTCAAAGGGCCTCTGCCAACAACAGGCAGAGGCCTTTTTGTTTCCTAAAGCAAAGATTCATGTTAGGACAGCCGCCCTCGCCTGCCCTGAGCGAAGCCGAAGGGGCTGTCCGCGGAGCGCCGCTCCGCTTGAACCAAGACTAGATTTTCCGCCCGCCGCTCCACTCTGCGTCCTTCTTCTGTGGAACGTGGCTCAACGCATCCACCAGCAGACGCCGCAGCCGGTATCGGCTCTCCAAATCGGTGTTCACGATTTCGAATCCCACTTCATTTACCCGCGCACGCCTCAGCAGCACATGCGCTTTGATCTTTGCGCGCATGCCCACAGAGATTTCCAGGTCGGCCTCGCTGCCGATACGCAGATTGTCTTCTTTCGTGCCCATGCCGCCGCCCAGGCTCAATTCGCGAATCAGAATTTTCGACTTTCCCCAGGAGCTGCCAATGGTGGCGCTGATGGTGCGCGAGAGCACCATGCGTTCGTAGCGCCGTTGCCGTACCCAGGGACATGCGGGAGCCGTATCCAGTGGTGCGATCGCCAGTTCCGCGGGTTCGATGCCGCTGTCAGAGAGAATCTGAGCGCTGTAACGCGGATCGGTCTTGGACAAAGACTGCGCCGCCGCGATCCTGAGTTCCCGATGATGAATCCATCCAAACGTTTTTTTCGTTTCCACGATCTCGCGCAGCAGAGACACGGCTTCTGTATCGCGCAGCCTCCCCAGCGATTCAATCGCCTTCAGCTGCACAAACGGAGAACGCGAAGCCGATTCCCCAGGCTTCGCCATTGCCAGCAACGGTGGCGCCGCACTGAGATCTCCACTCATTCCAATTTCGTCGATCGCCTCCGGCAGCACCACCGAATCCAGAACCTCCGCAAGCTCCAGGAGTGTTCTGCCACGATCCGGTGCAGCCCCGTATGCAATCTGGCGAACTACAATGTCATGATAAAAACGGTTCCACTCCGGCAAGCGTACCGGCAACAGTTCCAGCAACGTGCCCACATCCAGCCGGCTCAACAGACCCACTACCGCCGAGGCCTGTCGAGATTGCCCCGTACGCAAAATCTCACGCAATTGAGTCAGCGCCGGAGATCCCATCTCCTTGACCAGTTCGATCATGCGGTCGCATTCGTCCCGCCGCATACAGCGGAAAAACCGGTCCGCCAAGTGTTCCGCCCCTGACTGGCACGTGCGCCGCAATACCACCAGCAGATCAGCGGGCACCGTATCCGTACGCAATGCTTCCTCAATGAATTCCGGGATCCGATTCTCTACTCCTACCCGCGGGCGCAAGTCGTTCACCATTACCGGACGCTTCTGCGCCAGCATTTCCATCCCGGTACATACTTCATTCAATGCCAGGTAATTCTTGGCCTCGCTGGCCTCCTGGCTTAGCCGCACAAAGGCCGCACTCAGCAGGCTTTGCAGCTCGGCATCTTTTTCCACACACAATTGCTCAGCCACTTTACGGATGGCCCCGCCCATCGCCTCGCCACCCACCCGGGCATATAGATCTGCAAGTTGACTCAATCCAATTGCACTCTTGCGGCGCGATTCCGCCTCCTTGGTGCCCAGGCAGCCGGAATAGTTATTCAGAATTTCAGCGGAGGTTTGCAAGTCTTCGCGATCCAACAGCACTTCGATGAACTGGCGCACATTCCGCGCCGGCACGCACGGAGCTTCATGCGAGAGCAGTACGGTCTTTTTTCCAGACTCCGGCACCTCCGCCCAAAACATGCGGTCCAGGATGTCGGCGTGCGACTCCACCAGAATCCCAGCCTTGTTCATCTTCTCTTCTTGCAACTTCAGAATCTGGCGCAGCGAGTCCATCTGACGGCTCATGTGCTCCATCATCTGGTGCACGGCGTTTACTTTTACTTCACCCTTGGTGTAGCGCTCCATGGCGAAACGGATTGCCATATGCTCGGCTGCCTTCATCAGCAGCGGCGTATCCTGTTGTTCCGTGGTAGCCTTGGCTGCGAGCGAACCCAGCAACTGCTGCAGGTTCAGCCGTGTATTCGGGTCGGTTTCAACCAACTCTTTCTGCAAATCTTCAGGGCGAATCGTGGGATCGCCCTGCACTTGTCCGAATCGCGTCAGTAGCCGGATGGCTTGAATCACCTCCGCCTCTTGCAGCGGAACTACTCCACCTTCCCATGCCGGCGCAACCCCCGTTGCAGCGCCAGCCGCCGTTCCTGAACCTGACTCGGGACCCGCAACCCAATGGCCGGGCATATTCGGAACGCTTCCGAATGGAACTGCGGCGCCGCCGGCCTGCCCTCCACCACCCGTGGCGTTGGCTCCCTCTGCGGCTGCAATCAACTGCAGCAATTTCTGCGGATCATTCAACCATTGCTTGAACTCAGGCCCCAGAGTTTGCGCCGCGATCTGCGCCGCCACGCTGATGTCCCCGGTCAGAGGGTCCGCCGCCACAAACTTTACTTCGTTAATTTTGATGGTGCTCTGCTTGCCTCCGCTGTTCAGAGCCTCTTTGATTTGCTTGGATACGTCTTGCGCCTTGGATCCCGCGACTGTAAACGCTCTCACCAGACGGGTGAAATCCTCAATGGTTACGTCCTTGGAGAAGTGCAGGCTGGCCAAACCGGCTGTGCTCAAGAGCTGCCCAAAACTGCGTTCCGTCTGCCCGGTTTCCAACGGAACCCCATCCAGCAGTAACTTATTATCTGAAACCCCCAGCAAAAATCCGCCATCTCCAGCCGCCGGAAGACCCTGCTGCAATTCATTCCAAGTCACTTCGAACTGCGCTTCGGTGCGCTTATGCTCGTAGCCGTACATCCGGGCGTACTTAATGAGGATGTTCAGGCTGTGGACAAAAGCCCGCGCCGATGCCGCACGATTGGCGTGAAATGTACTCGCGTTCGTGATAAGGCTACCCCTGGAACTGCACTCTGCAAGTAAGAGGTTAAATGCAGCAGGTAAGGGGTTGCACATTACGGAGGTAATTGGCCATCGGTGAGACTCATGTGGCGACAGCCGCCTCGGCTGTCAGAGGAGCGAAGCGACGCCAAAATTCCCTCTGCGCCCCCAGGGGCCTCTGGGATGAACAATTTCGGGACTTCCTCCGCCACTGGCGTCCGGACCTGACTCCGGCGAGAATAGTCATGCCGAACATTGTCAACTCCCGGAACTCACTGTGCCTCTTCCGACCCCTGACAGCACGCGTCCCAAAAAGGTCACCGGCCTTCGCTACTGGATGCTGCAGGTTCTGGAGGAATGCGAGCATGTTGCCGGCGATTTTGCAGCCGATCCCGTTCATGATCTGCGCGTCGCACTCCGCCGCTGCCGCTCCCTGGCGGACGGGCTAAAGGCCCTCGACCCCGATCCCGACTGGAAGGCTATGAAGAAAGCCGGCAAGCGCCTGTTCCAGCGTCTTGGCGCCCTGCGCGATATCCACGTAATGATGGAGTGGGTGGGGAAGCTAGATCCAGCGCCAGCAGGTACAGGCGAAGCAAATGTGGAGCCGGCACTTATGCCCGCTTTGCCTCCATCTCAACCGAACATTGAGTCCATCCCAGACTCATCCGATCCCGCAGTCAAAGCCTTGCTCGAGATTCTCCACAGGCGGGAACAGGAGGAGCGGCACGAAGCTCAAGCGGCTCTCGAAGAGTTCGATCGCAAACAATGGCGTCAATGGAGCAAATCTCTTCCGGCACGCTCCACCCGCATTCGCCCAGGCAGCGCACTCTTCAAACACCTCGCTCTCGAGCGCTGGACCCAAGCCCGCGAACTCCACAATCGCGCCTTGCGCAACCGCTCCCAGGTCGCCTTCCACAGCCTCCGCATCGGGATCAAACGCTTCCGCTACATCGTGGAAAACTTTCTTCCCGTCGAACACAAGGCCTGGAGTAACGACCTCAAGCAAATCCAGGACTTGCTCGGCGAAGTTCACGACCTCGACGTACTCTGGTCCACAGCGCTCTCCTGCAAAGTTTTCCCCGACGCTGCTTCACGGAACCGGTGGCACAAGCGAATCCTCGCCGAGCGCACAAAACGCATCGATCGCTACCGAGCCAAAATGGTGGGAGAGAATTCTCTGTGGCAAACCTGGCGCGCCGCCTTGCCGCAAGGCAAGCAGATTCAACAGCTAGCGGCGCGCCGCATGAAGCTTTGGGCGAGCGGCCTCGATCCTGACTTCCCGCACTCCGAGCGCGTCGCCAGCCTCGCGCTTCAACTCTACGACGGCCTCCTCGCCTGGGGATGGCAGCCCGCCATCGATGCTTCCTCCGCCCGCTCGAGCCTGCTCGCTGCCGCGCTGCTGCACGATGTCGGCAAATCGAAAGGCCAGAAAGGACATCACAAGACTTCGTTCGACTTGATCCGCGCCCACGGCAATCCCCTGGGATGGAAGCCCGCCGACATGCAGCGCGCCGCCATCGTCGCCCGCTTCCACCGCGGAGTTCTGCCTGTCAGGAGACACAAGGTCCTGCGCGATCTTCTTCCCAACGAGCAGAAGGCGACGATTCAACTCGCCGCAGTTCTGCGTCTCGCGAACGCCCTGGACGCCGCACACGACGGCCACATCCGCCGTATTCAGGTTGAGAGCGATCACAACACAATCAAGAACAACGAAGCCTTGATCATCGCCGCCGAAGGCTATTCGCCTCTGGGGCAATCGGCCCAAACCATCGCTGCAGAACGGCATCTGCTGGAAACCGTTCTGCATCGCCCGGTGGCTTTCAGGGCGATGAAAAGGTCCTCCGTCCTCATGGACCGCATTGGAAGGTAATCTCGATCACTGCCCATAGATCCACCGTATCGGCAAGAGATTGCCGAGACCTACCCTGTGTTCCCCTGTGCCCTCTGTGTTGAAGGTTTTGACCTTGGTCGGCATGACCCACGAATAGTAGCTTCCAAGCTACTTTCCGCCAGGAAGCTCCTCAGTTAAAAACAAAAGAACTCATGACCCACGCCCAACTAGTCGAAAAAGCCGTCCACTGGCTCCGCCGCTACCGCTGTGGTGTAGTTCTCTCCGAGCAAGCTTGCGTCAGCGGCGAGATGCCCGACGCTATCGGCTGGAAGCGCGCCTGCCACTCCGTACTCGTCGAATGCAAAGTCACGCGCTCTGATTTCCTGGCCGACCGGGCCAAGCCTTTCCGCCTCAAACCAGAGCAGGGAGTCGGCTGCGAGCGCTTCTATCTGGTTCCATCCGGTCTCGTGCGCCGCGAAGAGCTGCCTGCAGCCTGGGGACTACTCGAACTCCGTCGCGGTCGAATCGAAGTGACACAGCCCTCGACCAAGAATCTCCGCACAGCTACCGGTTTTCGTTACGAGATGAATCTTCTGCTCGCCAGCCTCCGCCGCGTCGAAGTTCGCGTCGAACCGCAAAGCATCACCGACTTCCTAAAGTGGAAGAATCGCATGGCGGAATACAACCGTGGGACTCTGCCCGAGGGGTTGGCTCCGGCAGAGGAAGAACTCAACGTGTTCCTGGAAGCAGACTCGGTCTCGTGAATTCTGTGGTATAGTTCCTGCCGCAGCATTCCTCCCCTTCTGTTGCGCCGTTGCGTGCAACCATGACGCGCGGCCGGAAAAACACCTGCACCAAAGAGGAACACACATGCTAAGGAAAGCACTGTCCACCGGCTTGATTGCGGCGTTGGCGGTTCTAGCAGCGACGTTGTTCGTGACGGTAACACCTGCGAATGCTCAGGACATCGTGCTGCATAACTTCAACGACAATGGCAAAGACGGAGCAAACCCTAACGCCGGTTTGATCGTCGATGCCGCAGGCAATCTTTATGGCACAACAGAGACCGGCGGCGCCTACTACGGCGGCACTGCATTCGAACTGATGCCCAAAGCGAGGGGCGGCTGGACGGAAAAGCTACTGTATAACTTCCCTCGTGGATCCATTCCCCTGGCCAGCCTGGTCTTTGACGCCGCTGGCAATCTCTACGGCACCACGTGGGGGAGCACCAGCGGTCCAGGAACAGTATTCGAGTTGACACCCTCCGCAGGAGGTAATTGGACTGCGGCGCTGCTACATGTATTCGGCAGCGGCAAGGACGGGCAAGAGCCCGCGGGCGGCCTGATCTTCGATGCCGCCGGTAATCTCTATGGCACCACGACGGCCGGGGGCACTCATAGCTCCGGGACGGTGTTCGAGTTGACGCCCAAAGCTGGTGGGGGCTGGGCAGAGAAGGTGCTGTATAGCTTCGCCGGCAATGGCATAGACGGCTCGATGCCATTTTCCAGCTTGGTTCTTGACCCCTCCGGCAATCTTTACGGCTCAACGCCCGACGGCGGTCTCTACAGCCAAGGGACGGTCTTCGAGTTGACGCCAAACCCGAGTGGGGTATGGACCGAGAAGGTTCTACATAACTTCATCTACGACGGAGTGGACGGGAACAATCCTTACGCCAACCTGATCTTTGATGCCGCCGGCAACTTGTACGGCACGACAGTCGACGGCGGACTTAATGGCTTGGGTACGGCGTTCGAGTTGACACCGAGTTCCGGCGGAATTTGGACCGAGAAAATTCTGCATAACTTCGCCAGGGACGGCTGCTTCCCCTACGGGGCCCTAGCGTTTGATACCGCCGGTAATCTTTATGGCACCACAACCACAGATGGTGCTTACGGCACCGGAACGGTATTCGAGTTAACTCCTGAAGCGGGCGGACTCTGGGCCGAGAAAGTACTGCACTCCTTCAATAACCCGAATGGAGGCCGTGAGTTTTTCTCGGTTAGCAGTGTCATCCTCGATTCGGCCGGCAATCTCTACGGCACAACATTTTACGGTGGCGTCTACGGCTACGGTACCGCGTTCGAGGTCACTCACTAACTGGTAGCTTCGATGGTTTTGCGCCGTTAGCCAGAAACCACCCTCACAACTCCCGCCGCCCTTCCATCGCCTTCAACATAGTGATCTCGTCGGTGTACTCGATATCGCTTCCGACCGGGATCCCCATCGCAATGCGAGTCACCTTCACGCCCACTCGCTTTAGTTGCTGTGAAAGATAAGCGGAGGTCGCTTCGCCTTCGACCGTGGGATTGGTGGCCACGATCACCTCGTCCACATTGCCCGCATCGACGCGCGCGATCAGATTCGCAATCCGCAGCTGCTCGGGACCCACGCCGTGCAATGGCGAGAGCGATCCGTGCAGCACGTGGTAGACGCCGTTGAAGTGTTTGGTTTTTTCGATGGCCGCAATGTTGGTAGGTTCTTCCACCACGCATACCAGCCGCTGGTTCCGCGTCGCGCTGGTGCAATAGACGCACGGATCCACGTCAGTAATGTTATTGCACACCGAGCACAGCCGCAGGCTGGCTTTGACGTCGCGCACAGCGGCAGCCAGCGCTTCGGCATCCTCGTCGCTCGCCCTCAAGATGTAGAAAGCCAGCCGCTGCGCGCTCTTTGTGCCCACGCCCGGCAACTTCTTCAACTCATCGATCAGCCGCGACATCGGCTCGGCAAATTTAGACATAGAACTTGAGTTTTAAGTTTCCGGTTTCTAGTTTCCAGAAGTTGCCCACAGGAAACCAGAAACTGGAAACTGGAACCGTTGGTCAGAGTCCGCCCATTCCTAGCCCGCCCAGCATACCGCCAACCGTCGATTGCATCGCCCCATCCACTTTGCGCGCTGCTTCGTTCACTGCGGCCAGCACCAAGTCCTGCAGCATTTCCACATCGCCCGACTTCACTGCTTCCGGATCGATGCGCAGGCTGAGTAGTTGCTTGCGGCCATCCATCTTCGCCGTCACCGTGCCCCCGCCGGACGATGCTTCCACCACCGTCTCCTGCATCTTCTTCTGCAGGCTCTCGTACTGCGACTTGGCCTTCGACATCAATTCTTGCAGATTGAATCCGCCCATAGAATCCTCGACTAAGCTAACGCTTCTCCTTGTAATCAATCACCGTGCGAATCTGAGCGCCGAATTTTTCCTGCATCCTGCGGACTACCGAGTCCTGCTCTGCTCGACTGCGCCCGCTCGCTGCCGAACTCGGGCCGCTAGGTCTGGGAGTCCCACCGTTACGCTTTTCTGCGGCCGCCACGCTCGCTCCAGAAACAATCCTCAGCTTGACGGCTCGCCCCAGAACGCCGCTCGCCGAGGCAATCGCCAAGCGCCGAGCATCGGCTCCCACCGACATATCGACAACGGTTTGCGACTCCGCCACTCGAATGACAAGTTCGTTGCCCTCCACCGACCACTCGCCCGCCTCAAGCATCGAAACCAGGATGCGCTGGTTGCCGTCCATCAGCGCTTGCAGCACGGCGCTCTGCAGCCGCTCGAAAGGCGCAGTTGCTGCCGCGGTGGTCAATTGCGCTGGAGATGCTTGGGGTGTAGCTTGAGTTTGTTCTTCATGCTGCGGAATTGTTTTTGATTCCTCTAGCGATTCCGGTCGCGAGTCAGACTGCCACTCGGGCGCATTTTCGGGAAGATTCGCCGGAGCCGCCGCGCCCATAATCACGGGTGCAGGCGGGTTTCCGCTCGCCACCATGCGCGGTCCGCCGCCTGAAGAAGGTTCCGCGGAGGAATCGTGCCGGGGTCCACCTTTACGCGTTGAATCAGCCGCGAACGGCGATACCGGATTCGGACGAGCAGGCGCAACCGCTTCGGTGCGCCGCGTCTCGCCTCCACTCGAAGCCACAATGGAAGGCCGCGCCGAAGCTCTGGGCGTGATTCCTCCCCCACCCGTGACATTCGACGACGCGGCCACGTCGCTGAGCAGTTGCTCAATCGGCAGCAACCGCTGCGCGTGCGCCATCTTCAGCAGGCCGAGTTCAAGATGGAACCGCTGCTCCTGCTTATAGCCAAGTTCGCCGTGAGTCCGCAGCATGATCTGCAAGTGGCGAGTGAGATCTTCTTCACCAAACAGTCCCGCGACGCGCTCGACGCGCTCGCGTTCTTCGCTGGATATTTGAAGCAGGGAAGAGTCTTTGCCCGCAATCTTGGCCACGGTCGCATTGCGCAGAAAGCGAACCATCTGGCGCGCGAAGTGCGTAGGACTATGGCCTTCGCTGATGAGGTGGTCGACCTGATGCAGTACCTCGTCACTCGTGCCGCGGGCAATGGCCTGCATCACTTCTTCGAGAATGTGCGCCGGCGCGGCGCCAACCAGATTGCGCACAGAATCAGCCGTGATCTTCCCGCTCGATGACGCAATTGCCTGATCAAGAATCGACAGCGCGTCGCGCATGGAGCCGTCGCCAGCCTCGGCCAGCAGGGCGAGTGCATCGTCATCGGCTTCAATCTTTTCGCGGCCAACCAGATCCCGCAGCTGCCCGACAATGTCATCGAACTTCACTGCGCGAAAGCTGAAGTGCTGGCAGCGCGACCGAATCGTCTGCGGAATGTCTTCCGGCTGCGTGGTGGCCAGCATGAAAACGATATGGTCGGGCGGCTCCTCCAGCGTTTTCAGCAGGGCGTTAAAAGCAGCGTCGGTAATCTGGTGAGCTTCGTCGAGAATGTAAATCTTGAAGCGATCGCGCGCCGGCTTGTAGCGCGCCGCCTCGCGGAGTTCGCGGATTTCATCGATGCCGCGATTAGTGGCCGCGTCAATCTCAATCACGTCCACCGCATTCCCGGCGCGAATCTCCGTACATGATTCGCAGATACCGCAAGGCTCCGCCACCGGCCTGTTGCCTGTGTTTAAGGAAGACCGGCAATTCAAAGCCGCCGCCAGAATCCGGGCCACAGTGGTTTTTCCAATGCCGCGATGGCCGCTGAAAATATAGCCATGTGCGGTGCGCCCCTGTTCAAGCGCGTTCTGCAGCGTACGGGTGACGTGCTCTTGTCCGATCACCTCGGAGAATTTCTGCGGACGGTATTTGCGCGCCAGGACGGTGTAGCTCATGAGCGGGAAAAGATGATTATACGTGATTGGAGACACGATAGCCGCTTGCTAAACCCAAACGGCAAGCGATAGTCTGGTGCGTCGATCTTGGCGTGAGGCAAGTGTCACGGAGCGGCCCCAAAGCGCCGCGAAGGAGAGAATGCATGCAACTGAAGCTGGCAACACACACGAAAGACGGGATTTTAATCGTGGATTGCACCGGCCGCATTGTGTTTGGCGACGAGTCGTCATTGCTGCGCGAGACGGTAAAAAAGGCCGTGTCCGAGAACAATCGCATCGTGCTCAACTTGGGGGACGTCAGTTACATCGATTCCGGCGGACTGGGCACGCTCGTGGCCCTGCGCACCTCTGCGCAAAATGCCGGAGGCACTATCAAATTGACGAACCTGACCAAGCGCGTAGGCGATTTGCTGCAGGTTACCAAGTTGCTGACAGTCTTCGACGTGTACAACTCAGAGGCGGAAGCTATCGAATCGTTCCGCAAGGCGGCCTAGCGGGCCCCGGAAGCTTGGTTCATGCAGCGGTGTCCCTCGATCTGCCGCGCGTGAACCCTCACGGCCTCCCCGCGCTTGCCTCGAATGCTCTCTCGCATCATCTTTATTCTGTGCCTGCTCGTGAGCGCCAGCGGACTCGTGTCTCCTCCCGTTGCGTTGGCGATGGGACTGGCATTCGGATTGGCGCTGCCCCATCCTTTCGATCGCGCAGCCAAAAAATATTCCAAGCTTCTCCTCCAAGCCTCCGTGGTGGGCCTGGGTTTTGGAATGAATCTGTACCAGGTGGTGCAGGCGGGGCACAGCGGCTTCGTTTATACCATGCTGGGCATCGTCTTCGCGCTGCTTGCCGGGATGGGTTTGGGCGCCCTCCTGGGTGTGCCGCGAGTGCCCGCATTTCTTATCTCCACAGGAACGGCAATCTGCGGCGGCAGCGCCATTGCCGCCGTTGGGCCCATCACCCAGGCCAGCGATGAAGAGATGGCCGTGTCCCTGGGAACTGTTTTCGTGCTGAACTCCGTCGCGCTGCTGATCTTCCCGCCTATTGGTGCGGCCCTCAAGCTCACGCAGCCGCAGTTTGGACTGTGGGCGGCGCTCGCCATTCATGACACCAGTTCGGTGGTCGGCGCGGCGGCCAAGTATGGAGCCGAAGCGCTCGCCGTTGCGACCACAGTGAAGCTGGCACGCGCCTTGTGGATCGTCCCACTCTCCCTCGGAACCGCGGTGGTGCGCGGCGCCAAGGCGAAGATCCAGTGGCCATGGTTCATCGGCCTGTTCTGCCTGGCGGCAGTCTGCAACACCTATCTTCCGGCGGGCGCGCACGTTTACGCAATCGCAGTGAAAGTTGCAAAGATTGGACTGACGGCCACCCTGTTTCTTATTGGCAGCGGCATCTCGGTGGCAACCATCAAGAGCGTGGGCCACCGTCCCCTGTTGCAGGGCATCATATTATGGCTGCTGGTCTTGCTGGGATCGTTGTGGCTGATTCGCGTGGGATGGATTGCATTGTGAAACAGGGAAACAAGACTTCGCAGAAGAGTGCAGGCAAGAAACGGGGAGGACACTCGTCTCCCGATCAATCGTCGAAGACACGGATGCGAATCGAGGCCGCCATCCGACGCATACCCAAAGGGAAAGTCTCCACGTATGGTGCAATCGCACGAGCCGCGGGACTCCCGGGAGGAGCACGTCAAGTGGCGCGGGCGCTGCATCGCGGGTTCGAATTGCCCTGGCAGCGTGTGCTAGGGGCAGGCGGAGAGATCAAACTGCGCGGCGATTCCGCCATCGAGCAGCGGCTGCGGCTGGAAGCCGAGGGTGTGCGTTTTCGCGGACGAAAGGTGGACATGAAAGCGCAAGAGTTTAAGTTTGGCCGCGCATGATCACGCCCGTACTGAGGATCGCCCCTGAAGAGTTCAGCCTCTCGGCAGCTACAACTACCTGATCTAGAGTCCGATCCCCTGTTGACCTCAGGAAAATCCCTGATGGACCCGCCACGCCACCACTCTTAACATCCAACCCTGGCAGTCATCTTTCAACTCTGAATTCGCAGGCGGAAGTCAACTCTTGGTGAACACCGTCCCCAGGCCTCGGGGCAGAGGGTATCCAAAATGAAAAGCAGGTTTGTCTTTACTTCCATGCTGGCAGTATTGTTGGCACTTTCAACCTTAGTCGTGCCGCAAGCCGCGCTTGCAGCCACACCTCCATCAGGGACGCTTTCGGGTGCCGGCACGCTAACCTACACCGGATCCACTCTTACCGAGAATCCTGCCAACTTTGACCCGAGCACGTGCCAGACCGCCGGCTACTGCGACGTCTTCACCCTGACCGTCAATGTGTCGAACTCTTTTCGCACGGCCCATCCAAATTTTCGCGTCAACATTTCCTTCAGTTGGACGGGCAACACCAATGAATTCGACATGTATGACTATTTCAACGGCGCCGTCATCGATACCTCCGCGAATAGCTTCGTCACCAGCCAACTGACCCGGCTCGAACATCCCGCAAATGGCGTCTACACAATTTACGCCAGCATGTCTCTTGGCGTCCCCGGGACCCCATATAACGGCACAATTACTCTGCAGCCCACGCCTCCAGCCATCCAGACGATTGCCGGCTCTTACACCGCGGATCCGGACGGCAAGTTTGGTCCGCAGATGTTCGAGTTCACCTCCGACCAGCAATTATTAGCGAGCTCGGGGACTGGTTCCGCGGGGCAGGACGTTGAACCCGGCATCGTGATCGATCCCTTTGGCAACATCTATGTCTCTGCTATTGAAGGCGTCCCGGCGGGCTCCGACCTGTGGCGCTCCACTGATTTTGGCAACACCTTCATTTACCTCGGGCAGCCTGACAAGTCAGCAGGCGGAGGAGACGAGGACCTGGCCGTAGGCATACCCTTCGCCGCCGATCAAATCCTGGGCGATAGCGCGGGGCGCCTCTATTATTCCAGTTTGAATCTGGCTGACATTAATCTGCAAACCTCCACCACCGAGGGCAACAGCTTCGTTCCCGGAGATTCCCCGGCGAAGGTGGTCGACCGCATGTGGCTCGCCGGAGCTGGCACCGCGCGCGACTATCTGATCACGGTTCAACTCGGCGCCGATCTAAGTGGCACCGACAGCCTGATCGTTACTGAATCGGACGACGGCGGCATCACCTATCCCAATGGCGCCCTCATCAATCAGGCAATTTTGGGCGGCACGCCGGAAACCGGCTTCCATTCCAATATCGTGGCTTATCCCGGCGTCTTGGGTGGACCAACTCCGAACAGCTCGGTTTACACCAGCTTCACTTCTCCCGATGGAGTGGACCTCTACGTCTCCTCCTGCGCTGCGCCATGCAACTTGCCGGTCCTACCTTCCGGCGGTCCGCCTTCGAAGCTCAATTTCACTTCGACCCTGGCCTTCACAGCGCCGCCGGGAGCGTCAGTAGGAAACGTCTTTACTCCGATCGCGGTCGACAATGATGGCACCATCTATGTTGCCTTCAGCATGCAGCAACTCGATACCAACGGCAATCAAACCGGCCAGAATGTGTACCTCATCTGGTCGACGAATGGCGGCAAGACCTGGTCGAAGGCCTTGCAGGTAAATAATCCAGCCGATCCCGCCACCGCGTCGGCGATGCTGCCATGGCTCACCGCGGGCGATCAGGGCAACATCGGAATTTTCTGGTACGGCACTAACGTTGTTGGCGATCCGAACAACCAAAGCATATTCGCCAACGCGAAGTGGAAGATCTTCTACGCTTTCGTAAACACCACCACCAGCAAGCCCTCCGTCCAATACGTGGTGGCCAGCGGCACGACCACGGGCACTGGGGATCAGATCGCAGGCGTAGTTCATTACGGCTCCATTTGCACGCAAGGTCTCAACTGCAATCTGAGCACGCCTCCCGGCAATCGTGAACTAGCGGAGTATTCAGAGCTGACGCACGACCCGCTGGGTCTAACTCACATCTCGTTCTCGGAGGACAATGTGACTGCCGGCAGCGCCTTTACCTGGTACACGAAACAAACCGCTGGCCCGGGCCTGATTCCGAATGTGGGCAGTGGCGCCGGTTACTTCAACATCGGCAGCGGCACGGGCAACGTTGGCTTCCTGGTTGGGACGAAGACAGTCTCCGGTCTCCGCGAGGGGACCCTGAATTATCTCGACACATCCGCGCACATCCTGCTTACGGATACCACCGGTTTCTCGACCGTGAAAGTCGGGACCAATACGGTTCAAGTCTCCGGGACAGGTGTGCTCCAGGACGGCTCAAGCGTGATCTTCACTGCAACCGGCACCGCGGGAGCAGCCGGCACGGGCGCGTTCACAATCTCCTGGTCCGGATATTCCGCTTCGGGAACGCTGGCGCAGGGACTGATCATCAAATGAAGATGGGTCAGTGAAATCCCCAAATGAACGTGTGGGGACAGCCGACTCGGCTGTCCGGCCGGGCGAAAGCCCGGCCTTTTCTTTCCGCCAACGACCAACGACCAACGACTAACGACCGCTCTTGAACTGCTCGTCAATCTCCACCTGATATCCGGTAACCATTTTGTTCGTCTCGTTGGCCATGCCGACGACTGCCATCAACTCCTTGAACATCGCGTCGGTCATGCCTTTCTTCTGCGCCGCAACGGTGTGCGAGGCAATGCAGTAGCCGCACTGATTGGTAACGCTCACAGCGACATAGATCATTTCTTTGGTCAGCGGATCGAGAACACCCGGCGCCATAATCTGCTTGATGTCCTCCCACGTGCGCTTCAGCGTCGCGGGATCGTGCGCAATCGCCTTCCAGAAGTTATTAATCCAGTCAGTCTTCCGCGTAGCCATGATGTCGTCATAAACCGCACGCACCTCCGGGCTGGCGTCCTTGTATTCGACGAATCCAAGCGTTGCCATGAGTTCTCCCTACTTGTCACCACGGAGACACGGAGAAAGGCAACCCCATAAGGTTTTCTCCGTGACTCCGTGTCTCCGTGGTGGATGTGTGTTTTACTTCGGTAGTTCGCCGCTGAGCAGCTTACCTAACTCCGCAGCCGCGCAGCGCACGCCCACAAAAAACTGGCCGAATAAGGCATACACGGCGCTGACGTGATCGAATCGCATCTCATAAATCAGCTTCTTGAAGACCAGAGGATCGTCGGCGAAGAGGTCGACGCCCCACTCCCAGTCGTCGAAGCCAATCGAGCCCGTGATGATTTGCTTCACTTCGCCTGCATAACGCCGTCCCACGAGCCCGTGCTCGTTCATCTGCCGGGCGCGTTCTTCGATGGGCAGCGTATACCAGTTCTTGTCTTCGCCGCGCAACCGGTTCATGGGATAAAAGCAGACATAACGGTTCGGAGGGATATCAGGAAACAGCCGCGGATGCATCGCCTCGCGATGCCTCCCAAGTTTACATTCAATCTCCGCCTTCCATTGATCCGAATGTGGCTGGATCCCTTGCCCGGCAAGCTCTTTGTAAATCTTCAGCGTGGAGTCATACAATCCGAGTTCGATGATGGAAAGATATGACGACGTAGGTTCAAGATAGTCACTGAGCCGCAATCCTGCCAGCTTCAGTTCCGCCTGATTAAGGTCGGCGAAAGATTTCCGGAAATGCACCAGCATCAGATCGCCCTTGTGACCGATCAAGGAAAACAGCGCAGACTGTCCCTCGGACCCACGTTCCATTTCGCCCAGCACCGATGCCGCTTCCTGAGCGATGGCGGTGCGTGAATCTTCCGGCAGTGCACGCCATGCCGTCCAGCGAAACCGCATCATCTGGTGCAGCACGCTGTAGCCTTCAGTAGTCAGGGGCACCTCAGGCAGCGCTGTAGAAGCTGCCTCCGGACGGACGCGCGGGGCCGTGGGCGTTGTCAATGGATTCTCAGAATGTGAGCTCATAATTTGTGACCTCTATTGTACGCAAGGGCCGTGGCGCCAGCGAGTGCAGGAGTTAGAATCAATCTGAAATGCCAAAGGGTTCCTTCATGCGAAGACTCTTACCACTCTGTGTCCTTTTCTCTTCAACCTTGCTCGCGGCGCAAAGCAAGCGCTTATGGGTGCTGCGCTCGTCCGGGGACGTAGTCGAGTACGATGCAGCAACATTCGCCGAGAAGCAGACACTCAAGCTCCCCGCAGAAGCGGCGGCCGCGCCGCAAAATCTATTAGTCAATCGTCTCGGAGAAATGCTGTTCGCCCCGTCCGTAAGTGTGCCCTTACCTGACGGAGATCTCTCGGCCCTGCGAAAGGTGTGGGTCTGGGATGGCCACGCGGCAACCACAATTTCACGCGACGTCGCCCGTGCCACTTCCACGACAGGATCGAATCTTGCCATCACCGAATCCGCTCCGATGCCAGTTCTTTCGGTCGATGGCACTCATCTTTATTGGTTTTCGAACCAGTCGCGCCGCCTGCAGCGCGACGGTGTGGATCTGTCCATCAAGACCACTTGGCAAAGCTGGCGGACGGACCTAACTGGCTCCGCCCGGGAAGATATCGCCTCAATCTCTCTGCCAGATTGTTCCTGCACGACCGGATCATGCGAAGAATCCTGCCCCTTGGCCGAGGCGTGGGTCCCCGACGAAGGAGTGAGCAAGTTTTTCCTGATGACGCTTTTTGTTGCTGGCCAAACGCAGTCCATTTACAAGTCGACCTCCCTTTACGAGGAAAACGCCGGCCACTGGGCCGCAACGCCGCTCGATCCCCCGTTACAGCGCGAGTTGGATGCCGCCAGCGCCGGCGCAATCCTTGAAGCCATTCCCGATACCGGCTGCTGCGGCTGGGACAACGAAAGCGATGACCAGACGATTCTCCGCCTCCACGGGAAGACATTGACCGTGTTCGATGAGCGGGCAACTTATAAAAATCCCGACTACGACGTAAGCTTCTACACGGCAAACGGCAAGCTGTCGCCCAATGTCGCATCCGTCGCCATGACGATCAATGCCACAGCCAAGCCCAACACGCCAATTCAACTTGCGGACGAGGGGCAGGCTAACCCTGAAGAGTCGCAACTTATTCGCAAAGGTCTGCTGGATCTTCCGGCGATCGAAATCAAAAGTGTCGAGGCTTCCCCGCGGTGCCTCGCGTTTCTCCCACATGCCACGCTGGTAGGCTGGATCAACGACAAAGAGATACTGATGGTCGAGGACCACTTGCTGGTCGTATATAACACCGCCACTGCAGCCCGCCGCCGTTCGAACATAAAAGTCGATGACGCCGAGCACGTTTTTCTGCGTTGAAAAAGCACGCCACCACATTCATTGACTTGTCGCGAGCAGCAACGTAGGATTTTCCCCACGTGATCGGACGAACCATTTCGCACTACCGCATTATCGAAAGACTTGGTGGCGGCGGGATGGGCGTAGTTTACAAAGCTGAAGATTTGCGGCTTCACCGCTTTGTCGCTCTGAAGTTCCTGCCCGAGTCGGTGGCCCGCGACCCGCAAGCGCTTGCCCGTTTTCAACGCGAAGCTCAGGCCGCTTCCGCGCTCAACCATCCAAATATCTGCACAATCCATGACATTGGCGAGGAGGCAGGCGAAGCCTTCATCGCCATGGAGTTTCTGGATGGACTACCCCTGGCGCACCGCATCGCCGGGCGTCCCCTCGAAATTGAAACCGTATTGTCGCTGGCAATTGAAATTGCCGATGCGCTCGATGCCGCTCATACCCACGGCATTATTCATCGCGACATTAACCCCTCAAATATTTTTCTGACCAAGCGCGGCCATGCCAAGATTCTCGACTTCGGCCTGGCCAAGTTGACGGTGGGGGGTGAAGCCAGCGCGAGCGGCAACACGTTTGGTGGTGTCACCCAGGCGCCGGAAGATCTTACTCGCCCAGGGGCGGCGATGGGCACCGTCTCTTACATGTCGCCGGAGCAGGCGCTTGGCCGACCGTTGGACTTCCGCACTGACCTCTTCTCTTTCGGCATCGTGCTCTATGAGATGGCGACCGGCATTCTTCCTTTCCAGGGACACACCACCGCGGCATTTTTCGACGCTCTCATTCACAGCGTGCCTGAGTGGCCTCTGCGATTTAATAGTGCCACGCCTGCCGAGCTGGAACGCATTGTGAGGAAGGCGCTGGAGAAAGACCCCGCGCTGCGCTACCAAAGCGCGGCTGAAATGCGCGGCGATCTGCAGCGCTTGCGCCGTGAGATCGAGGCCGGACAGGCCGTCACCGTCGGTCCCTCTGCGCGCCCCGTGCCCGATTCGAAGGAGAGAATCCGCGCGTTGTTTGCCTCGGCTCTCACCATTTCTCCGCCGCAAGCCAGGAGAAGCATCAAGCCTTGGCTGGTAGCTGGAGTCGTCGTTGCATTAGTAGCTTTCGGAGCTCTCATTTTTTATCTGAGGTCTTCTGAGCCTTCGCCATCGGTGATCTCGTCTTTGCAGATCACCAATGACGGCGTCTCGAAGCGTTCGCTCGTTACCGACGGCACCCGGCTGTATTTTTCCGAATATGTTAGCGGCCACTCGGTTCTTACTCAGGTCTCCGTGTCGGGGGGAGAAACGGCGCCCGTTCCCACGTCACTGGCCAGCGCCGACGTCTACGATTTCTTTTCCGGACGTTCGGAACTGCTGGTGAAAGGCGTGGCCGAGGGGTCCGATACGGAGTGGCCCGTCTGGATATTGCCACTGCCGGCAGGCACGATCCGTCCAGTCGGAAATATTCTGGCACACGCAGCCGCCTGGGCTCCGGACGGCCAGCATATTTTCTATGCCAGGAATTCGATCTTGTATGCCTGCGATGCCGACGGCAGCGACTCGCGTAAGCTCGTTACGGTTTCCGGTGTTCCGTTCGCTTTGCGATTTTCTCCCGACGGCCGCCGCTTGCGGTTTACCGTCCGCGACACCAACCAGCGCACCTCTTCTCTGTGGGAGATTTCGCCGGAAGGAAAAGACCTGCATCCGGTGTTGCCCGACTGGAACAAACCCGCGCAGGAGTTTGGCGGTACATGGACGCCCAATGGAGAATATTTCCTCTTCCAATCGGCTCGCGATCACACGCAAAATATCTGGGCAGCTCGCGAGCACGCGTCCCTCTTCGGCAAGAAATCTGAACCCACACAATTGACCGTGGGCCCGCTTCTGTTCAGTGACCCCACGCCCAGCCCGGACGGGAAGAAAGTGTTTGTCATCGGGCAGCAGCGCCGCTTCGATCTTATCCACTTTGACATGGTTCGTCTGGATGGCAAGTCGCAACAGTTCTCAGTCTATCTTCCCGGCGTGTCGGCGGGCGAGGCAGATATCACGCGCAACGGCGAGTGGATGACCTATGTGTCCCATCCTGACCTGAGGCTGTGGCGCAGCAAGCCGGACGGAAGTTCCCGCAAGCAACTTACTTACAACCCTATGCTCGTGCACGCTCCGCGCTGGTCGCCCGATGGGAGCCAGATCGCATTCATGGCGTCGCGTCCTGGCAGACCCTGGAAGATATTCGTTCTGCCGGCAGACGGCGGTACCCCCCGCGAAGTGACAGCCGGAGACCATCATCAAGGCGATCCAACGTGGCGGCCCAAAGGCGACGCCATCGTCTTTGCAGGAATCCCCTGGCTGGAATACGGCGCCGCGACTGGCCCGAACATCCACATCGCCGATTTGAAAACTTCGCAAATCTCAGACGTGCCCGGTTCGGAAAATCTTTTCAGTCCGCGCTGCTCGCAAAATAATGATGGGCGCTACATCGCGGCCCTCTCCGCCGATTCAACCAAGCTTATGCTCTACGACACCGAAAAGAAAACGTGGACGCAGCTCGCTGAATCCCGCTTCGCTTTCGAGAACTGGTCCCGCGATGGAAAATATCTCTACGCCGAGGATTATCCCGACAAAATGGATGACCTGGTCCGCGTAAACGTGAGCAACGGCAAAGTCGAGCGCCTGCTCAGCCTGAAAGAAATTCCGCGTGGCTTCGATCCCTGGGAATTCTGGGTCGGCCTCGCCCCCGATGACTCGCCGCTCCTGATGCGGGATAAGAGCACGCAGGAAATCTACAGTCTGGACGTGCGCTTCCCGTAGAGCGAGATACGATTGTCCCGTTTGTCCGGGGCTTCCCCCAATTTTCCCTGTCTCTATTCAGCACTCCTGGCTCCTACTGGGTTTGGGATACCGTTGGGAAATACTCTGCGGAGAAAGTCTCGGGCTAAGCTTGGAGTCTCTTCGACTTCGGCTCGGCTCGGCCGTTTCCGCATCGCAGCACGGGCTCTGGCCCGGCGAACCTGACGGCTCTCCCGACGCGGCTCAACTGGACTAGCTTCAGCCGGACTAGCCTCGGATGATCCCGCCGTCACTTGCCCGGCGCTGGCCGCGATCGCGGCGCCCGTCTCTCGTTCTTCTTCTTCCACCTGCAGCACGAAGTCGCTGGGAAACCACTGCGGGCCGTTGATGCAAGTCTGGTCCATGGTGCTGCGGTCGATTACGACGTCGGTTGGCTTGGCCGCCTCGAAGTTCACGTTCTTCAGGTTGCAGCTTGCGGTTTGCAGCGCGTAGAGCATCAGTCCGGCGATGCGCGGCTCCATCTGTCCGCTTCCCAGCCACTGGATGACCCGCATCAGCCCGATCTGTACCGCGTTCGCGTCTTCCAGCAGAGGCAACTCGAAGCCGCACTTCGCCGATGGGTCCGCCACAATTCTCCGTTGCTCACACCGCACCCCCTCATGGAAATAACAGCGCCGCCTGCGCCGCAACGCCGGCGACCCGCACTGCGTCCCGTTTATCTTTATATGCTGACATCGTAGTACATCGTCCAGAGCCATAGTTTCCTCTCTCTCTTTGTGTTCTTTGTTCTGGGATACCCCTCCCCTGACGTTCGTTATGGAATCATCGGGTTAGCAGGAAATTCCTGGCAAAATACGTCCGCTAAAAGACTTAGAGGGCAAAATACGTCGAATACAGGACTTAGTCCTGGACTGCGTTGTCTAAGTGATTTTGGCGGTATCTTTCATCATTTCGGAGGGAGCGTGGGGAAGGCAAGGTTAGATGTCACACTGGGAAAGATAAATCTGTGGAAATAATTTTGATCGAGTTCATGGGCCTTGGGAGTCGCGACATCGGTACCCCCCAGCAAAGGTCAACGTCCCACAACCCAAGCCGCGTGCAGGGGGTAGGGATGCTTCGACTCCGCCGGGAGGCCCTGACGGTCCTCCCGCTCCGCTCAGAGTTTGTGACTTTTTTGGTGCGTTGGGTGGCGGGGCAGAGCTATAAGAATGCATGGGCCAGAGAGAGGGAGAAGCGGGAGAGTCTAAGCCGGCGGTGCGGTTGCGGGTACCGGA
>Ga0307479_10000153_pt1 | contig 64371 bp, 45 predicted proteins | sample atmos_gasesECM4C_FD_203743 | JGI IMG/M metagenome (GOLD analysis project Ga0307479, IMG submission 203743) | Hardwood forest soil microbial communities from Morgan-Monroe State Forest, Indiana, United States - atmos_gasesECM4C_515 | ecosystem: Environmental > Terrestrial > Soil > Temperate... | reverse complement strand
CGCGACTATAAATTTTGCCTGCGTGACCTTCGCGGGCGCAATGTTGTTATTGGTTCCCAGAATGTCTGCGCAGCAACCGGACGGCCCGCAAACTTCGCCACCACCAGCGGTAGGCCCAATCGCCAAGTCAAGCATTCCTCGGCACAGTGAGACTACAGAAAGAATTACCGTTCCCGCAGGAACGCGGCTCGCCGTAGTGCTGGAGAATGGCATTTCGACACGAGACGCGAAAGCCGGCGATTCCGTTTATCTGCGAACATCGTTTCCAATCACCCAGAATAATCGCATCGTTATCCCCATTGGCTCTTATGTTCGCGGCGAACTTCTGGACGCCAAGCGCCCGGGACGAATCAAGGGGCGCGGAGAATTCCGGATGCGGCTGACCACTTTGATTTTTCCAAATGGATACACGGTAAATCTGCTGGGCGTGCCACGAAGCGCGGATAGCGGCGGAAATGAAACGATGGATTCGGAAGGAAAAGTGACCGGACCCGGAGGAAAAGGCAAGGACGCTGAAACGATAGCGACAACTACGGCTACTGGCGCAGGCATCGGCGCGATTGCTTCCGGTGCGAAAGGCTTGGGTATCGGAGCGGGTGTCGGCGGCGCTGCCGGGCTGGCAGCGGTTTTGCTAACTCGCGGACCGGAAGCGCACCTGCCGCGAGGCTCAACACTCGACATTGTGTTGGAACGCGATTTATCTCTGGAAGGGGATCAGCTTCGTTATACGGACGTGGGCCAATTCTCGCCCATCACGCCGCCACCGTCGCGCGAGCAGTAAAAACACGGCTCGTTTTTCTAAATATCTGACACAAACTTTGTTCAGGAATTTGTCGCTCTCGCGACCTCGCTGAAACGCATTGGGCTGAAGCGCGCCCAATCCTGGCTGACATTTTGCGTGGTGATCCATTCCCGGATTAATTTTGCGGTAATGGGAGCAAGCAAAATCCCGCTCCGAAAATGTCCTGTCGCGATTAGTAGGCCGTCCAGATCCGTAGGGCCAATAATTGGAAGATGATCGGGTGCGTCCGGCCGCAATCCCGCCCAGGTTTCCTCCACTTGCGCATCGCCCAAAGCTGGTGCGAGTTCCAATGCCGCGGCGATGATTTTTTGCAGCCCTCCGAGAGTTACTTTCTTTTCGAAGCCGACATATTCGACGGTAGCGCCGGCAAGAATTTTTCCCTCATTTCTTGGCACGAGGTACACGTGATCGGACCACAAGACACGCTCGATGCTCAGACCATCTGTGCGCAAGGCGATCATTTGCCCTTTGGCAGGGCGCACAGGCGCGTAACGAGCGGCGCCTTCGATTTCTGCGCACCAGCAGCCGGCGGCAATGACGGTCCAGCGAGATTCTACTCTTTCTCGATCAACCAGGAATCCGGTGCAGCGCCCTCCATCCATCGCGATCGATTGCACGCTAGACGCGGCAAAAGTTTTTACCCCAGAGCGCTCTGCTGCGGTTAAGACCGCTTTCGTCAGCGCACGATTATCGACGCAGGCTTCGTCGGGCCGGAATACCGCGGCTTCAAGCTCGGGACTCAAAGCCGGTTCCATTTCGCGGGCATCTTCCGCGCTGACTGGCTCGGCTTTCAATCCAAGTCCATGATGCAAGGCTATGATGGTGCTGAGTTTCTCTTGCGCATCGGTGGAGAACAGTGCTTCGAGTGTTCCTCGCGCTCGATAACCGGCGCTTTGGCCTGAAATTTCTTCTACGGTGGAGACAAATTCAGCATAAAACTGCAAACTCGCGCGGCCCAGCGGAACCGTTGAGATCATTCCCGCGTTTTCTGGCGCTGGAGACAATATTCCAGCGGCAGCCCACGACGAGCCTTCGCCGGGCTGTTGGCGGTCGAAAAGCGCTACTTGCAGACCGGCACGCGCCAATTCGAACGCAATCGTGGCGCCAATCAGGCCGCCGCCGGCGATTGCAACATCAAACGTCTTCATAAATTAATCATAGCGCAAGCCGCTACGGTGGGTCGCTGCTGGCGATCCATGTATCGGTTTATGGATACAAACTATAAATGCACACGGACTTATAGAGAGGATGCCAACTCTTCTGAGAGAACCTGAGCCTTGGTAGCCAGGCTGCGCGCGCGCGTCCAATCGCCTTCACGGCTAGCCGACTGCGCATCGCCTATGAATTGTTTAATTTTGGCGGCCAAGTCGGATTGATTTGCGTTTAGCTTTTTTCCTTGCGAACGGGCGAGATTTTTCTCCGCCTCACTGATGCTGGAAGTCGTTTGTTGTCGAGCCGCGAATGCTTCCGCATCGGACATTTGCGGCGCGATGACGGGGGCTTCCGGTTTGCTCTCCGCATTGCTTTCAGCCACGGGCGCAGGCGCAACATGTGGCCGGGCAGGCGCAGTATGAACGGAGAGCAAGGGAGGAGGCGGGGGAAGTTCGAGCTGCAATTCTGGTACGGGATCTGCACTCTCATCGGGCAACGGGCGAGGCTTGGGAGCGGTAACCGTGGCGGGCACGATGGGCCTCGAGAGCCCGGCGCCTCGCCAGGAAACTGGGGTTTTGTTGCGTTCCGCGCAGCCGTACATCAATTGCAACGCGCACAAACAAAACACAAGACTAGCGCACGCGTGATTGCGCGACTTGACGGAACATTGCTGGGGTTTGTTCGTCGTCATTAGCTAGGCCGCAAGAGGCAACTCTATGCGGAAAGTCGTGCCACGACCCACTTCCGAAGTAAAGTCTATCGAACCATTATGAAGTTGCACAATTCTGAAAGCGCTCGCTAAGCCGATACCGCTGCCTCCCGGCCGAGTAGTAAAAAATAATTGAAAAATCTTCTGCTTATTTTCCGGCGGAATTCCTTTGCCGGTATCTTGCACGGTGATTTCCGCCATTTCGCCCCGGCGGCTAAGAACCAGGCGTAACTGGCCGCCATTCGGCATCGCTTCCGCCGCGTTGAGTACGAGATTCAGCACCGCTTGCTTCAGTAAAGCACGGTCTACATATACTTCAGGTACGTCAATCGGCAGAAGTTGTGCCAGTTGGATACCGGCCTTTTGCAGCTGAGGCTGCGCTATTTCGAGCACTTCGGGAAGCAACTGGGAAAGCTGCGTGGCTTCCAGGCGAATATCCATCGGCCGCGTGAAATCGAGGAACCTTTTGACCACCGCGTCGAGCCGATCGATTTCTTTGTCGAGCACGCCGACGGCCTGCTGGGCGCCGCTTTCCTGATCCGCTGGTAAAGACTCTTTTAGATTTTCGAGCCACAGGCGCATGGAGTTCAGTGGGTTTTTTACTTCGTGCGCAACACCGGCGGTGATGCGGCCGAGCGCGGCCAGACGTTCACTCACCTGCAGCTGGGTATTGATGCTTTCCAGCGAGTCGAGGTCACGTAGAGTAACGAGCGCGCCGATACGCTCACCACCTTCCTGAATCGCTTGCACGCTGACGCCGACGCGCCGCGCGACGCCGCCGGTTATCAGTTCGGTTTCCGCCGCAACTTCGCTAAGTTGATCGCCTTCCAAATGCAGCACCGCGCGGAGCGGATGCCCCTCGGGGAAAATATCCTCGATGCGGCGGCCCAGAAATTCTCCCGAGGGCGCACCGAGAAATTTTTCCGCAGCGGGACTGACCATTACGGCGCGCGAATCTTGCGTGAATAACAGCAAGCCGTCTTCGAGACCGGCCATCACAGAATTCATATTTTCGCGCAAAGTGCTGAAAATTTCGTGCACGCCGCGAAGTTGCTGTCCCACTTGAGTAATTTTCCTGCTTACTTGACCGAGCTCATCGCCACTGTCGCCGAAGATGCGCGGACTTCCGGTTGGAGCGTCGTATTGGCCTGCGGAGATTCGGTCGAGTTGTGCGGATATGTCCCGCAAGGGCGCCAGTGTGGCTCTGCTAACGACCGCCGCCAGGAGCGTACAGATGCCCAGCGCCAGCAGAACGATGGTTCCAGAAGTTTTAAGGCTTGGGGCAATTTCATTCAACAACAAACCGGTAGACAACACCACGCGAACTTCCCCGAATGGTTTGCTGGCCATATTGAAAGGGTAATCGTACTCAAAAATTTTTGATGGTCCGCGCAACACCTTCACCTGGTTTATGAAACCACTCTGCACCAGTTGCGAGAGCGGAGGGCGTCGCGCCTGGGTTTTGCCTGGCAGAGACTGATCGTTGGAAATCAATACCAGCCCTTGGTCATCCGTAATGGAAACTTCATACACCGACGGGGAACTGATAGCCGCTTCCAGTTGCGCCTGCAAGCCGGCGTTAATTTCAAAGGCGCGCCGAACGTAATCATGAATATCGTCGGGATCATCGGAGGAGGGGCGAAGCCCCTGATTGGCGGCATCGGCCAACGCGTGTTGCGCCTGGACGAACACCTGATGAGCAAGATCGCTGGCGCGTTTATCGGTTTCAAGCAGAGTTTGCTGGAGAAGTTGCGCTAGAAAAACGCCGGATAATACGGCGACCACCAGCAGCACCAGCCCAGTCATGACGATGGTTAATTTTGTGCGCAGCCGTAGCTGCATGAAAGTCCCTATTCCGCGCCAGCGCGGTCAGCACCATATTCTTTCAGCTTATTGTGCAAAGTTTTCAGGCTGATTGCGAGCAGGTCTGCGGCGCGTGTCTTATTGTTACCGGTGGCACTGAGGGTTTGCAGGATCAGTTCGCGTTCCATGGCGTCAACGGTGGTGCCCACGGGAAACTTGATGCTGGAAAGATCGCTGGGGCCTTTGGCGGCGGTGCGGCCGAATTCCTCGGGCAAGCATGAACGAGTGATCAATTCCTTCTCGCACATGATGCAGGCGCGTTCCAGGATATTGCGCAACTCGCGAATATTGCCTGGCCAGGTGTGACTCATGAAAATATCGGCCACTTCCGAACCAATGCCCCGGACGTGTTTGCCGTGTTTGGAATTAACATCGCGCAGGATGTGGTCGACGAGCAGAGGAATGTCTTCTTTGTGTTCGCGAAGCGGCGGTAAATTAATATGGAAAACGTTCAAGCGGAAAAATAAATCCTGTCGCAAATCTCCGCTGGCTACTGCTTGCTCGGCGTCCTTATTTGTGGCCGCGAGCACCCGCACATCCACCGGCGTTTCGCTTTTACTGCCGAGGCGGCGAACTTTGCGGTCCTCCAGCACACGCAATAACTTGGCTTGCGTCGGCGCGGGCATTTCCCCGATTTCATCGAGCAGCAGGGTGCCCGCATCCGCCAGTTCAAAACAGCCGATGCGTCTTTCGGCCGCGCCGGTAAACGCGCCGCGCTCATGACCGAAAATTTCGCTTTCCATGAGTGTCTCGGGGATCGCCGAGCAATTGATGGCCACAAATGGGCCGCCGGCTCGCGGCGACAATTTGTGAATCGTACGAGCGACGATTTCCTTGCCCGATCCGGTTTCGCCGGTGATGAGCACGGAGGCAGAACTGGGTGCGGCCATCTCGACCAGGCGCATCACGTCCTGCATGGGCTTGGAACCGCCGACCAGGTCGCCCAGTCTTCCGGATTCGCGCAGTTGTCTCTGCAATACGACCAACTGGCGTGCATCACGCGCGCGCCTCAAGGCGCGATCCAATAATGCGTGCAGCACCGGGCCTTTCAGCGGTTTTTCGATGTACCAGAACGCGCCGGCCTCGATCGCCGCGACTGCGCGTTCTTCGCTACCTCGTCCGGTAATAATAATCGCCGGAACATCGTGAAGCTCCGGGCCGAGCTGCCTGAGCAGGTCCAATCCGTTCATACCTGGCAATTCAACGTCGGCAATCAGCGCGTCGGGCTGGAAGGTAGCGAATTTTGCCAGCGCATCTTCCGCGTCGCTTACGCCCAGAACTTCGCAGCCCCAGCGTTGCAACAATTGTTCGTAACCTTTGCGCGCGTTGTCTTCGTCTTCGACAATCAGAACGCGGTCGCGGCGCTCGGACGCTTCGAGAGCGCGAACGGCGCCCTTCGCTTCTTCCGCCATGTGTAAAAAACCTCTCCGCCTATCGTGGTTTTGGCTATTTAGAAAGCCGCTTGACTGGGCAATCTCGACTCTAACAAGCCCATGGGTGCTTGCCAAGTTTTTGGTAACTTTTTTGTTAGAGCATCCGTCAAATTCACTGCGTGTTGATCCCGGGGTTCATCAACAGGTCGCGGCAGTCACGCCTTGAATCATTCCTTCAGCAAATACAGCGCTCGTTCTAACTCTAACTCCAGTTTTGCGCCCTTCGGCAAATTCAGCTCGTGTCCGCGCCCGGACTCCACGAGATAAGCCGTCAAGGCTCCAAGGGCTGCACCTTCCGCAGCTTCTTTTTTGTTTTTGTCCCGCACTCCTTGCACCGCGCCACCCGCTGCGCCCGCCGCCGCGGCCTGGGCGGCATCCTGCTGCGTGCTACTGCGACCCTCGATTAAGCCCTCTTGGTTAGCTGCCACCGGCTTAACACTGTGATCACCCGGCACGCTGACCACTTCTGCGACGATCGGGAGCTTGCCAAATTTGGTGTAGATATCGTCAAAGGTTAGCCAAATTTTTGCGCGTCCGGTGACGCCGGCAGGTTCTACTCGGCTGACGTGACCGTGAATATCCGCACCGGGAGGCAGATAAATGCCTCGACCGGCCTCAAGGGGCTCAACAGTCTTTACTACAAATTTCGCGTTTTCTTCCGTGCCCTTGGAAGTAAGGTCTTGTTCCAGAACTACCAGGAATTTTGTTCCAGGGGCGACCGCGAACGTCTCGGGCGGCAAACCATGCCTGCGTCCATCGGCCTGCTGAGGTTCTGGAGCAGATTGCCCGTTGGCGGGGCAAATCGTGGCCGCGAGCAGTGTGGTGACGAGGACACTAGTAGACTTCGCGTAAGTTAAAAATGTTCGGCTCATGCGTTTCCTCCCCAGATTTTATTTCCGCCCGTTATGAATATGATGCGCAGAATATTTGATGCGGCCTGGGTGCCAACGCGTATTTCAAGGGTATTTCTTCATCTGCGGCAATGCAAGAGCGCGTATCTAAAGCAAACCTGCTCGGGCTAGTCGTCAAGAAACTTTCCAATACGTCGTAAAACCTCCGCATACATCAGCGTTGTGACTTTGCCGGTCTGCGTGTTTTGTTGGCTGGGATGATATACGCCGAACAATCGGGGCGCCGGTGCCTGAAATTGGATTTCAGCGCCATGCGCGAAGCGGTAAGGCGTGCGCGACGTGATGTAGCCTCGTTGCTTCAGTACTTCGAGGTAGGCATCCCAGGCTATGCGACCCAGAGTCAGAACCGCTTTTGGTTCGAGAATGCGCATCTCCCGCTCCATATATCCGCGACAGTTCAAAATTTCGCTTGGCAACGGTTTGTTGTCTGGCGGCGCACAGCGGGCTGTGGCGGTGATGTAGCTATCGATCAGCTGCAAACCGTCATCGCGGCGCACAGAAGTCGGCTGGTTCGCGAATCCGGCTTCGTAAAGCGCGGCAAAAAGAAAATCGGCAGAGCGGTCTCCGGTGAATACGCGGCCGGTGCGATTTCCACCGTGTGCCGCGGGAGCGAGCCCGACGATCAACAACTTTGCGTCGGGATCGCCGAATCCTGGCACAGGTTTGCCCCAATATTCCCAGTCGAGATAAGCGCGCCGCTTCTCACGGGCAACGCGCTCGCGATATTCCACCAGGCGCGGGCACAAGCGGCACGCCACCACCTCGCGCGCAAGACGCTTCAGCGCAGCCGGGCGGTTCACGTTAGAAGTCCCAGAACTTCATCGTGAATTTTTCCGTTGCTGCTGACGAATTGGCCGCCGTATATCGTGCGCTTACCCAGAAGATTTGTGGATTTTCCCCCGGCTTCCTCCACGATTAAACCCAGGGGAGCTAGGTCCCACGGCATGGAGGTCCAGTCGACGGCGGCGTCGATCGCACCTTCGGCAACCAACATGTGTTGCCAAAAGCCGCCCAGGGCACGGCTGTTTCGAACCGCATCGGCGAGCCGCCGCAGGTTCGCACGGTCGGTTGCGTTCTTCTTTGGACCGGTGCCAGTGGTGAAAATCATGGCCTCACTGAGCTTCGACACGCTTGACACATGAATCCTTTTGCCATCGCGAAAAGCGCCCTCGCCGCGATACGCGAACCAACGCGTGCCTAGCGCAGGGGCGCTCACCATGCCGGCGACAATTTCGCTACGGTGTTCGATACCCAGCAGCGTTCCGAAGGTAGGAATGCCGCGCGAAAATTCTTCGGTGCCATCGATGGGGTCAATGATTAATCTGGCGCGGTCGCCTGAGCCGGCGGCTTCCATGTCCCGGCCGCCCATTTCCTCGCCCAAGACGTCGAGAGCCAGTCCGCTGGCAGCTACTTTCTTACGCGCCATTTCTTCGACTCCGCGATCGGCTTGGGTTACCGCGGAGCCGTCATCTTTGCGGTCCACGCGCATTTCCGCGGCGCGAAAATATCGCATGGCGATGGGGTCGCCTTCTTGCCCGATAGAATCGAGCAGCGCTCCGTATTTTTCGCGATATCCCATTAGTTCTCCGTTCAGCCGCAAACCCTAACGCATCGCTGCGAGTGTTCGATCTTCCTGCCGATTTGGCCTGCCTGCGGATTTGACAGGCTCGCCGCAGCTACCTAGCATACAAACTTACCTATTTGAGCGCTCAAACCAACTCCGGAACGGTGCTGGACCGCATTCTTGAGTCTCGTCGAGCCGAGGTCGAGCATCGTAAATGCGTGCTGCCCGAAACCGCACTGAAATACGGCGCGAAGGCAGCGTCGCCGGTGCGCGATTTTTATTCCGCGCTCTCACGCGACGGGCTAAACATTATCGCAGAACTGAAGCCGGCATCTCCTTCGCGTGGGGTGATTCGCGAGCCATTCGATGCGCCCGAACTGGCCAAGAGTCTGTCGCAAGCCGGTGCCGCTGCGCTCTCTGTGCTTACCGAAGGCGAGTATTTCCATGGCTCGCTGAAAAATCTTCGCGAAGCGCGAAAGGCCGTGGGCCTGCCGGTATTGCGCAAGGATTTTATTTTTGACCCCTGGCAAGTGTGGGAAGCGCGGGCCAATGACGCGGATAGCTTTCTTCTGATTGTCGCGGTGTTAAGCGATTCTCTCTTAGGTGATCTTGTCGCCCTTGGCCGCGAAATCGGCATGGAACCATTGATCGAGGTGCACACGGCCGCCGAGCTTAAAAGAGCTCTGGCTGCTTCGGCGAAAATCATCGGGGTAAACAATCGCGATTTGAAAACCATGGCGGTACGGATTGAAACATCACTGGAACTGATCGAACGGATTCCGGAAAACTGCGTGGCGGTCAGCGAGTCGGGGATTCGTAACCATCAGGATCTCGTAAAGATGCGGCATGCTGGCTTCGATGCATTTCTCATCGGCGAGCATCTTATGAGAGCTGCTGATCCAGGGACGGCGCTATTCGAATTGCTTGGACAGCCACGGGTGACCAGAGAGCAGTTTGATGCGGCCTCCGCAGCGACCGACGCGAAGAACGGTAATTGGTAAAATTAAAGCATGACCCGAGTAAAAATTTGCGGGATAACCAACGTTGAGGATGCTCGTGCCGCCTGTGAGGCCGGCGTCGACGCTATTGGTCTGAACTTTTACCCGCGAAGCCCTCGCGCGCTGTCTGTCGAAAAGGCTGTCGAACTCCGCGCAGTGCTTCCAACTAGCATCCAAGTCTACGGAGTGTTCGTCAACGCCGATGCGACTGAAATTATGGAAGTGGCTCGAACTGTACGGCTCGATGCGCTGCAATTACATGGCGATGAGTCGCCCGCAACGGTTGCAAAGTTGGCTAGTGTAGCGCCCGTCTTTAAAGCATTAAGGATCGGGCCCGATTTTTCCGCTGTTACGTTGGAAAGCTATCCAGCGGTTGCGGGATTCTTGTTCGATACTGCGGAAGCTATGCCCGGTCAATATGGCGGCACCGGACGGCTGGCGGACTGGGGAGTTGCGCAGCAGGTGGCGCGCAGCCATCGAGTGATCCTGGCTGGCGGATTGAATGCCGGCAACGTAGCTGCCGCGATTCTGCGAGTCCGCCCTTATGGTGTGGACGTGGCCAGCGGCGTGGAAGCCGCGCCCGGCGCAAAAGATCACGCCCGGTTGCGCGAGTTTGTTCGCGAAGCGCGTCGCGCCGACCAGGAGCTGAATTCACGAGTGGAGAAAATGCGCGCTAGATGAGCTCCATACTTAAATCGCTGAGCTTTTCGCCCGGGCGTTTCGGCCCTTACGGCGGCCGATACGTTCCTGAAACCTTGATGGTGCCGCTCTTCGAACTGGAACACGCCTACGAACTAGCAAAATCGGATCCGACCTTTCAGGCCCGGCTTGCCGATCTGCTCAAGAATTTTGCCGGCCGTCCCACGCCTTTGCAATTTGCGGAGCGGCTCACCACCAAGTTGGGCGGCCCCAGGATTTATCTGAAGCGCGAAGATTTGTTGCACACTGGCGCGCACAAAATTAACAACGCCATTGGCCAGGGATTGCTGGCGGTAAAAATGGGCAAGCCCCGCATCGTTGCCGAAACGGGCGCAGGGCAACACGGCGTAGCGTCGGCGACGGTGGCCGCGCATCTCGGTCTCGAATGTACCGTCTACATGGGCACCGACGACATGGCCCGCCAGTCACCAAACGTTTCACGTATGCGCATCCTGGGCGCGAAGGTTGTTGGCGTGGAGTCCGGCAGCCGCACCCTGAAAGACGCCATCAACGAAGCGATGCGCGACTGGGTCACGAATGTTAGGAGCACGCATTACCTTCTAGGCTCGGTGCTGGGCGCGCATCCCTATCCCACGATGGTGCGTGACTTCCAGTCAGTGATTGGCCGGGAAGCGCGCCAGCAAATCCTGGCTGCGGAAAAGCGTTTACCGACACATCTGTTCGCTTGCGTGGGCGGCGGTTCGAACGCGATTGGACTCTTCTACGATTTCCTGCGCGATAAGGAAGTGAAGATGATTGGCATTGAGGCTGGCGGCCGCGGCACCGGTTCCGGCGAACACGCAGCCAGGCTCGGCGCGGCGCAAGGCTTTACCGGGGCGCGTCCGGGCGTTCTTCACGGCACCTACACCTACGTGCTGCAAAATGAAGATGGACAAATCTCCGCCACGCATTCTATTTCTGCTGGACTGGATTATCCGGCGATCGGTCCGGAACACGCTTGGCTCGCGGATGAAAATCGCGCTGAGTATTTTGCGATATCAGACAACGCGGCGCTGGATGCCGCACGATTGCTGTGCCGCAGCGAAGGAATTATCCCCGCGCTGGAATCAGCGCATGCTCTTGCAGGACTGATGGAACGCATTCCGTCATTACATAAAAACGACTTGGTGATCCTCAATCTATCCGGGCGCGGTGACAAGGACATGGACACTTACTCGCGCCTGCTCTAAGCTTTCCCAATAATAAATAATGTGCATTCCTGCCGCGCAACTAAACCGTATTGAAAAGTGTTTTGCCACGCTTCGCGCGGCCGGCGAAATGGGTATCGTCGCGTACATTACCGCCGGCGATCCCTCGATCGATGCCACGCTGGATTTTGTGCTGGCGCTTGAAGAGGCTGGCACGGACGTAATCGAACTCGGCGTACCGTTCAGCGATCCGCTGGCGGATGGACCGACCATTCAACGAGCATCGGAACGCGCGCTGAAATCTGGCGCCAGCTTGGCAAAGATTTTGGAACTGGTGGGCCGCATCCGGAAATCGTCGCAAATTCCGTTGGTCCTCTTCAGCTATTACAATCCAATTCTGCAAATGGGGCTGGAAGCGTTTGCCGCAGCGGCTTCCGGAGCAGGAGTTGACGGCGTGCTCGCCACAGATCTTTCGCCAGAAGAATCCGTGGAATACCGGCGCATTCTCGCGGCGCATCATCTGGACACAATTTTTCTGTGCGCGCCAACTTCTACCGATGAGCGGCTGGCAAGCATTGCGGAGTGTTCAAGTGGCTTCGTATATCTGGTGTCGCGTACTGGCGTGACTGGAGCGAAAGATACGTTGCCGGACGATTTGCCGGTATTGTTGCGGCGGTTGCGAAATTTTACGAAGCTTCCTATTTCTGTAGGCTTCGGAATTTCGCTTCCGGGGCAGGTCAGTTTGCTGGGCGGGCTGGCAGATGCTGCAGTGGTGGGGTCTGCTTTGGTTGCGGAAATTGAACACGCAAAAACGCCGCAACAGGCCACGAAGGCACTCCGTGACCGGATTCGTATCCTAAAGGAAGCGGCTCGCCACGGGCTTTCCAAACGCGAGGCGGCGCCGTGAATCTCCAGGACTGGCGGCGCCGCATCGATGAGATCGACCGCAAACTCGTGGAATTGCTGAATGAGCGGTCGCGCTGCGCTTTGGAAATCGGCAAACTGAAACAAGCGGCAAATTTGCCGCTTTATCAGCCGGAGCGGGAGAAAGAAGTGTTGGAAAACGCCGAGCATTCGAATCCGGGTCCGCTAACCGATAGCGCGATTCGCCGTCTATTCGAACGCATTATTGATGAAGCACGGTCGGCGGAACGCGCGGCCATGGAGCCAGAAGCGAAGAGATCTAAAGAATAATTCGGCGAAAAGAACGAGACAAAGCAATGCAAATCGAGGAAGGGAATAAAACGCGCTCATGGTTATTGTGATGCAAGAGGGCGCCACAGAAGCCCAGATTCAACATGTGATCGACCGGCTGGTAGCCAGCGGATTTAACGTGCATCGCTCCACCGGGGAATCGCACACTGTGCTTGGCGCCGTTGGCGTGCACCGCGATTTCGATCACCGCGATTTCGAATTGCTGGATGGCGTGCGCGAGGTCATGCGCATCACCCAGCCGTACAAGCTGGCCAGCCGCCAATTTAATCCACAAGGAACGATCATCAACTTAGGTCGCGGTGTAACCATCGGCGGCAATGACGTGCTGGTCGCGGCGGGCCCCTGTTCCGTCGAATCGCGGGAGCAGATTCACATTATTGCGGAAAGCGTAGCGAAGTCCGGAGCCAAAATTTTGCGCGGTGGGGCATTTAAGCCCCGCACATCACCCTACGCGTTTCAGGGCATGGGCGAAAAGGGTCTGGAGTTCATGCGGGAGGCCGCCCAGAAATTCGGCCTCTTTACCGTGAGCGAAGTCATGGATGCTTCTCAGATTCAGATGATGATCGGTTACGTGGATATCCTGCAGGTCGGGGCGCGTAATATGCAGAATTATCATCTGCTGCGTGCCTTAGGTGAAGTGCGCAAGCCGATCCTGCTGAAGCGCGGAATGTCCGCGACTATGGAAGAGCTGTTACTCAGCGCGGAGTACATCCTCGCGGGTGGAAATCCCGATGTTATTTTATGTGAGCGGGGGATTCGCACCTTTGAAACGTACACGCGCAATACTTTTGATATCGCCGCCATTCCGGTGATTAAAAAGCTGTCGCACCTGCCCATGATGGGCGATCCTTCCCACGGCACCGGGCGTCGCGACAAAGTGGCGCCCATGGCGCGTGCCGCGGTAGCAGCGGGAGCCGACGGATTATTGATCGAAGTGCACAACGATCCTGATCACGCACTGTCGGATGGAGCGCAATCGCTCGATCCCGAGCAGTTCGAGCGCTTGATGGGCGAATTGCGCATTATCGCGCCGGCGATCGGGCGGCGCGTAGCCTGATTGTGATCCAACAGTTCGCATCCTGAATCATGTCGCCAACTCACCTCATCAATCGCGTCTGCATTCTTGGCACCGGCTTGATCGGCGGTTCGTTTGCGTTGGCGCTTCGCAAGTATACGGAAGGGATTCACATCACTGCGTGGGATCGTCCGAGCATCGTAACGCGTGCAAAGGAGCTGGACGCAGCGGATGAGATTTTTTCGGGTGAGCTGAAGGCCGCCATACACAGTGCCGACCTGATTTACGTGGCGCTACCGATCAGCACGACCCTGGATGTTCTGCCAGAGATCGCACGCCATAGTTCACAACACGCGTTGGTGACCGATGCATGCAGCACCAAGGTGCGTATCGTGCACGCTGCGGAGGAATTATTTTCGGGAGGTGCTGAGAAGCTTTTTCTTGGCGGCCACCCGATGGCGGGAAAAGAATCGTCCGGCATTGCGAACGCGGACGCAGGTTTATTTCGCGACACTACTTACGCGCTTATAGGAGAGTCTTCGTCCAATGTCGATGATGAAGCTGTGCCGCAGTCGTCGCCGGAAGGCGATCCGGTGCCATCGCCCGAGCGTCGTACGCCGAAGGGTATATCCAAACAAGATCCACGCGTGGCTGCTTTCCTGAAGATCATTGGCAAAATTGGCGCGCGGCCGCTTTGGCTCGGAGCGCAACAGCATGATTACGCCGTGGGTCTCGCATCGCATCTCCCGCAACTTGCCGCGGTGGCGTTGGCTTCTTTTCTTTACGATCATCTGGATGAAAATGGGTTGCCTATTGCCCTGGCCGGTCCTGGGCTGCGCGACACTCTGCGGCTCGCGGGCAGCCCTTACAGCACCTGGCGGGACATTGTGCTGACGAATAGGGAAGTTCTTTCCGCGGGGCTCGATTTGTTTGCTCGGCGGCTGGAAGAATTGCGCGACAAGCTCGCTTCCCGCGAACTGGAAGCCGACTTCGACGCCGCAAACGAATTGTACAAACTACTGCGCAGCTTCTAACGAGTACGAGAACTTTGTGCCATTCATACTGTCAGTAGCTGGACAGCTTGCATTACACTAGGCGCTATTCGCGAGAGCTTTCATGGATAAACGGATTTCTTCGGCCGATGCCGCCATCGAAAAGTTAACCGAGGGCGTAACCATCTTGATGGGCGGATTCGGTTTGTGCGGGATCCCAGAAAATTTGATAGCCGCGGTGCGCCGTAAAGGCACAAAAAATCTCACCATTGTGAGCAACAATGCTGGAATCGATGATTTCGGCATCGGGATTCTGCTGCAAAGCCGGCAAGTCAAAAAAATGATCTCCACCTATGTCGGTGAGAATAAATTGTTCGAACAGCAGGTGCTGAGCGGAGAACTGCAAGTGGAATTGAATCCGCAGGGCACATTGGCGGAACGCTTGCGTGCCGGCGGGGCCGGAGTGCCGGCTTTTTTCACGCCGACTGGAGTGGGCACCATGGTCGCCGAGGGGAAAGAGACGCGTGAATTTGATGGGCGCCAATACGTGATGGAACGCGGATTGCGCGGCCAGTTCGCATTTGTAAAAGCCTGGAAAGGCGACCGTTGGGGAAACCTCATTTACCGTAAAGCGGCCCGAAATTTTAATCCCCTGATGGCCACGGCTGCGGACTACGTTATCGCGGAAGTGGAACAATTAGTCGAACTGGGACAACTGAATCCAGACTACATCCACACACCCGGAATTTTTGTGGATGCCATCTTTCAGGGATCGGCGTACGAAAAGCGCATTGAAAAACGCTGTACGAGAAAAGAATAATTCGGGCATGCTGGGCTGCAGAAGTGAAAGGCGTACATGGTTCTAACTGAAGAACAAAAACGTGAGCGCATTGCGCGGCGCATCGCACTGGAACTACGCGACGGCTTCTACGTAAATCTGGGCATCGGCATGCCGACCGCGGTGGCGAACTATGTGCCGCAAGGAATGGAAGTGGTGTTGCAGTCGGAAAACGGCATGCTCGGTGTCGGGCCGTATCCTCTGGAATCTGAAGTCGATCCAGATCTGATTAATGCCGGTAAAGAAACCGTCACTGAACTGCCAGGCACTTGTTATTTTTCGTCCGCGGATTCTTTTGGCATGATTCGCGGAGGACATGTAGATCTTACGGTTTTGGGCGCGCTGCAGGTGGATGAAAAAGGGACGCTCGCGAACTGGGCCATTCCTGGAAAGATGTTGAAGGGCATGGGTGGCGCGATGGATCTGGTAGCCGGCGCGAAGCGAGTGTTCATCGCCATGGAACACGCCACACGCGACAAGCGCCCAAAAATTCTGAAAAAGTGCACGCTGCCTCTCACCGGCGTGGAAGTGGTGGACCATATTGTGACGGAACTGGCGCTAATTGATGTGACGCCGGAAGGCTTACTGCTTCGAGAGGTTGCGCTGGGAGTCTCTGTTGAAGAAGTTCAATCGCTCACGGAGCCAAAACTCCTGCTGCCGCCAGGCGGCCCGCGGACAATGGCTGTTTGATTTCCCGTTGATGTTCCGTGCGGGGAATGCTGTCACGAAGAGCTAAGCCGCCTCGAAGTCGTGAACGAATAATGAAAAGCGGAGAAGACCGTTAGTCCCGTCACCGCATAAATCAGAAACCGATTTACAAGTGTGAGCCATGGATGTGGATAGGCCGCCGACAAAACGACCATGAACACCAGAAGAATCTGTAAAGCGGTGGTCAGCTTTCCGTAAAAGCTCGGAGGAAAGGGACGATAGCCGGAAATGAGAAGTATCACCACGGCCACCATGAGTATCAGCACATCGCGGCTGAGCACAATGATGGTCAGCCACCAAGCCAGCTTTTGTTTGAACGCCAAAATGATGAACGAGGAAGAGAGCAGCAATTTGTCCGCGATGGGATCCAGATACGCGCCCAGCGGGGAACGCTGATTCAGTTTGCGCGCCAGTAATCCGTCGACGGCGTCAGAAAGTCCCGCTGCGACCAACACCAGAAGCGCCCAGCGGTACTGTTCGTAAGAAATGAGAATCAGAAAAACCGGCAGGAAGCCCAGCCGCAACAAAGTGATTTGATTGGGTACTGTCCAGATCGGGCCTTGCATTGGCGATGAGGATAGCGCAGTTCACGCAAATTGCGCGAGATACTCGCTGAGCGAGCGGCCTATTTTGCGCTGGAAAAGTTCCGCCATGGAGGGAATGGAACCTGAAGATTCGTCGAGAGAAATACGCTCCACGCGATTCATGGGGAAGAAAATGGTGGGAAATCCCACGCGTTCGCCGTCAGGCTCGTTGATGGCGCGCACAAAGTGGTCGAAAGAGTTGAGGTCAATGCCACGCACAGTAATGCCGGCTTGATTGAGGACCAGCAATTCGCCCCAGAATTTCTCCTTTGGAGAGTGCAGACTTACAACAATGATGGAATGTAGGTCCATAGACGAAGTTTACTTCGGCCGAAATGTCGAGCTAATCATGAGCCGGCGATACTGAGAGTAACGCATTTCGCCGCGTTGAAATCAGCTGAGTCGCTATGCAGTGTTGTGTGGTTAACCGTGGCTTGGAAACTTCACCGCAAGGGATCGCGAAAGTGCACGATCATGAAAGCGAAGCTGACAAGGATAATAATAGCTGCGCTCCAACCTAGCGCGTGAGCACGTTTCAATTCAGCGGGATTCATCGGTTCGCGATCAGCGAAAATTTTTCCTAGCCCAAAACCCGCCGCTAATCCGCCGAAGTGCGCCCAATTATCAATTCCGGAAAACACCAAGCCGAAGACAAAAATCGACACCACCCAGGAAATGAGGCGGGAACGCAGCGCTCGCATGGACGATCCGCCACGGCGAGTGGTGATGGCAATCATCACTCCTATCAATCCCAGTATCGCGCCACTTGCGCCTACGCCCAGCACGGGATGCGGGCGAAACGGAGTAAAGGCACTGAAAACGTACCCGGCAATTCCCGCCGCGGTGTAAAGAAACAGGAAACGTGCTGAGCCATACACTTCTTCCACCACGGGCCCAATATCCATCAGCACCATCATGTTGAAGCCGATGTGAATTAAACCACCATGAAGGAACATGGCAGTTACCAAACGGTAGGGTTCGCCATGCATAACGGCCGGTGCCCACAAGGCACCAAGTCGGTACAGAATTTCTCCATCGAGGCTAAATAGAATGCGGAAGCCGCCGCCTTGGCCGGCCTGCAGGGTGGCGACCAGGCTGACGCCAAAGATCAGAATGTTCGCGATCAACAAAGCCGTGGTGACCGGTGCGCGACCTCCAAAAAACCCGGAGAAGCGCCGATTTATAGCGGCCATCGAAAAATTAAGATTGGTGCCGCACTGATGGCAACGCGTCGCGTTGATACCTACCAAAGTCCCGCAAGAAGGGCAAATTTTTGGCCGCGGCTGTTGACCGCCCCCTCCAAAAAATCCACTCATCGCGCTTCGCCAGCGATTCACGCGCATCTGCCACTGATAGGGAAGCGCCATTCTCCTCCTTGCGAACCCGCACACCGCGTTCCTATAATACCGAAGTCGGCGAACTTGTCTGACTTGCGAAGGCGGGATTGACGTACGAGGGCGGAACAATGGACAAATTTGAGGAAATTGGGCAACGGCTCGACCAAGAACTGGCGCGTTTGCGCAAATACGTGGAAGAAGAAGTTGCGCCGGGCACCGAGAAGCGTACCGCGCGATTCCTTCGCGAGGTTTCAGAGTTGTTGACCGATGCTGCGAAAAAATTGGAAGCGCGCACTGCGGGTCGCGAGACGGGATCTACGAAAGACGCTCATTCTTAACAACGCCGGGACGATACGCGCATCCATGAGCCGCCAGTGAACCTAGAGACGCCACGACAACAATTCGGCCACAAACGCAATTCACAAATGTTTCCTACCGCAGCGGCTACTCTAGAAGTCGCTTCATTCGAATTCGCACTTTTAGTAGTTTTGTTAGTCGCCCTACTTAGCGTGGTCTCGGGATGCGCCTCACGTAGACCGCTAGCGGCAAGCCAGCCGTCGGCTGAGCCCACCTCCACGCCTGAAACCGCGTCGGAATCCGCCAAGAACTCCACATCGCCCAGCCCTCCCCGTTCGGGCGCCGCTGCGAAACGCCGTAAGGACACCTCCATTCCCGTGTCCGCAGGCTACACGGAACAAGGCGAAGCGTCGTGGTATGGCGTGCCCTTCCATGGACGGCAGGCCTCTAACGGCGAAATCTATGACATGAACAAACTCACAGCCGCTCATCGCACGCTGCCGTTCGAAACCATGGTGCGGGTCACCAACGAGAGAAATGGAAAATCCACCGTAGTACGCATCACCGACCGCGGTCCGTTCGTAAATAACCGCATTATCGATCTGTCTTATGCGGCGGCGCGCGAGATTGAGTCCATTGGGCCGGGGGTCGTGCCGGTGCGCCTGGAGGTTTTGTCAACAGGAATAGATCCCGAGGCGGGATTTTTTACTATTCAGGTCGGATCATTTCGCGAGCGTGCCAATGCCGAGCGATTCCGCGAACGCCTGAGCGCGACGTACTCTCCCACTTTTATTAAACGTTACGACACAAGTAGCGGCGCTTTTTATCGAGTGCACGTGGGTAAAGTATCCGGCGAAGAAGCCGCCAAGGAATTCGGCGAGCGGCTGCGCTCGAGCGAAGGAGTTACGCCGATGGTAATTCGGCTCGATGATACTTTTTCGGAGGCGGGTAAAAATTAATGAGCGCCGATTGTCTTTTCTGCAAAATCGCGGCCAAACAAATCCCGGCAAAAATTGTGTACGAAGATCCGGACGTCTTTGCTTTTGAAGATATTGGCCCGCAAGCGCCCACACATTTGCTGATATGCCCGCGTAAACATATAGTCTCGCTGGAAGATGCTACTGACGAGGATGAGACAATGCTCGGCCATTTGCAGACGGTGGCGGCAAAGTTAGCTCAGGAGAGAGATTTGAAGCAAGGTTTTCGCACCGTAATTAATACCGGCCAGCAAGCAGGACAGTCAGTGCTGCATCTTCATCTTCATTTATTGGGCGGAAGAAGCATGCGCTGGCCTCCGGGCTAGTAATCCAGGCCAAAGACGACGAAACTGTAAAGCGGCAGGTCTTTTCTCATCAAAAAAGGACGCTGCTGTTAGAAACAGCAACGGCCCTTTTTTCGCGCTTAAATCCCTGATCAGGATTATTGTGGCGTCAGAGTAATATCGTCGAACGCCAGGCTGTAACCCGTACTGGCAGGGTTCTTTCCCACCACCGTAAATGTAAATGGATAATTTCCGGCGCTGGGAAAATTAACAGATCCCAGATCGGTTACGGCGTATGCATCGCCGGTCGCCAGGAATTGGTCAATGGCAGGACCTATACTGGTATTGTTGATGGCCGTCTGCATCATTCCGCGAGGCTGATACTGCTTGTAAGAAACCTTCACATCGTACTTGCCGGCGGCAGGAACGTTGACCATGAATGTGACATTGTCGCCGACATTGCCGGAGTAGAACATAGTGCCTAAGCCGTCGGGGAAGTTCTGGTAGCTGAATACTTGGACAGCTGGACCGGATGTCGTTGCGGCGCCTGCGAGACTTGCTGTTTGAACTACCAACGGAGGATTGCCGGTAGTATAAGACCAGGTCAATATTTGTTGTGTCGATACCAGACCGCCGGTGGCTCCCGTGAAACCGGCGTAAGCGCTGGTCGCGCCAACTATGGAGGGAATATTGACAGGCCAACTGGTAGTGAACTTCTGGCTCGCGTTCGAAGTATCGGTGATCGTCATTGTCAATGTAGTGCCGTCGTAAGTCATGTGCACGGCCATGACGTCCCCAGACAGAAGATTGACCCCACCTCCTACAGTGGTTGCCGGTACCGTCGGGATTGCTCCATTGATATAGAGACCCGTCGAATTCGTTCCTTCGCCCGCGTTGTCGTAAATGTCAAATTTCACAGCAACGCTATTCGCAATACCCGCATAACCCAAGCTGCCTCCGACAGCGCCTAGAGCTGTTGGTGCTGACCCCTGAATCGTGAAGGTTATCCCGTCGGCGCCAGGATTCGCTATTTGAAACGTGAAATCATTCGTGAAACCCTGAACATTTACTCTTTGGTTCCAGAATGCGCTGCTGTCTTCAAAGCTCGTAGAAGTATCGCTCAACTGTAGACGGTTGCCGGCCAGTGTTGCGTTCCCGTTGAATTGCATTCCGGTGGCAGAGAAGCCAGAGCCGAAGCTTATGATGCTTGTGCCAGCGCCACCGCCTGGTGGCGGCGGTGGTGGCGGCGTGGTTAACCCAGGAGTTAATATCCAATTGATAATATCTTGAACAGCAGTCAAACCGCCGGTTCCCGCCGTAAAACCGGCGCAAGCGCTATTTGCACCGACCAATGATGGGATATTGACTGACCACGTGTGTGTGAACGTAGCATTTGCAGTGGGATCGCTGATGGTCATGCTCAGATTCGTTCCGTCATAGCTGATCTGGACGTTCATGACGTCGCCGCTATGCAGATCGATGCCGCTGCCACTCAGGTCGACGGAAGGCACGGTGGGAATCGCTCCATTGATATACAAGCCCGTCGAATTCACTCCTTCGCCCGCATTGTCATAGAGATCAAATTTGATCGCTACGCTTTTCTGGGATAGCGCGCCGCCCGAACCATTGCCATATCCCAAGCCCCCGCCAGAGGGACCTAAGGCAGCGGTGTTATTGCCCTGAATCGTGAACGTAAATCCATCGGCTGTCGAGTTACCAGGCGTGAGCTGGAAACTAAAATTAGTCGTGAATTGCTGGATGTTGACCGGCGAGTTGTACCACGCCGCCGCCGCTTCACTTCCGCCGCCGTCGGTGAGACGCAGTCTGCTGCCATTTAGGGCGGCGCTGCCATTGAGCGCCATCGTTCCCGATATAAAACCGGATCCCAAATTCACCGCCCCACCCCCGCCGGAGCCTCCTCCGGTATAACTTATGGTGTAGGTACCACCAGAAACGGAACTGTTTGAATAGCCGCTGGCGACTGTGAGGGCCTTAACAGTTTCAGTGGCACTGACCGGAATCGCGTTCAGATAAAGTGTTGAGGAAGCCGTGGGTGTGGAACCGTCAGTCGTGTAGTGGATCGAGGCCCCAGGGGTTGGCGACGACAGGGTTACCGACTGAGCAGCAGAATAACTGCCGGGAGCAGGCGAGAAGATCGGAGCGCCAGCAGTGGCCTGCTGCGACGTGCCGCTTACCAAGCTCCAGTTCTGAATGTTTTGAGTGGCGGTTAACCCACCAGTGCCGCCGGTGAATCCCACGTAAGCGCTGTTGCCGCCGATAACCTGCGGAATGTTAATCGACCAACTGGTGTTGTACACCGCGCCGGTTACCACATCGGTGATGCTCATCGCCAGTACGCCGCCGTTATAGGTCATATGCACGGAGAACTTGTCCCCGCTGTGCAAATTAATGCCAGCACCCGAGAGATCGCTAGCTGGCGTAGTCGGCACCGCGCCGTTTTGGTATAGGCCTGTGGAATCGACTCCTTCTCCATTGTTGCTATACAAATCGAATTTCACGGCCACGCTGTTGCCGATACCCGAGTACCCTAAGCCACCTCCCGAGTTGCCTAACGCGCTTAGACCAGCATTCTGAATCGTGAAGGTAATGCCGTCGGCATTAGGATTCACCAATTGAAACGCAAAATCATTGGTGAATTGAGTGATGTTTACCGTCGAATTGAACCATGCACTTCCGGCTTCGCTCGAACCGCCATTGGTTAATTGCAGGAGGCCATTACTTAACGCAGCGCTCCCATTAAATCTGATGGAACTCTGCGCTGAGCCGAAGCCGCTGCCAAAGCTGATCCCTGTCCCCGAGCCGCCAGTCTGGCTCTGGAGGTTATAAGTCTCGGACGTAACTGCGCTGGGCACATATCCCGAAGCGCTCGCGATGGCTTTGACCGTCTCGCTTGCGGCGACGTTGATGGGTCCAGTGTATTTCGTGGACGAGGTTGTAGGTGTGCTGCCATTTGTCGTGTAGAAAATGGATGCGCCTGGAGTACTGTCCGTAATCGTGACGGATACCGACCCGGTGAAATTCTCCCCGCCGGGATTTAGCACTGGGGCGGCAGCTTGTGGCGCCGCAGCGAACAGCCCGTACACACTGAGAAAATTAGAGGTGCCAACGTACACTTTTCCGTTGGTGATGGTAGGCACAACAAACTTGGTGGCTAGACCCGGGTTGTCGCGGCTGAAATTTTGATTGCTGCTGTACAACGTGTTGGAGACGTTGTTCGCGTTGTGTGCGAGAAGGACTGCTGACCCGCCGGAGGTATACGCGCTGCTCAAGACATCCCAAACAATCCCACTGCTAGTACCATTGGAGGAAATCGATGGCGTCGGTCCCGGGTAGCCGGCATTTTCCGAGGAGGCCGCGGTATTGTTGCCAATGGCCCCGTTGAAAAACGAAAAGGACTTCAAGTTGTCATTACTGGCCCAGAAATATAAATTACCGTTCCAATAGGCGGGAGAACCCCAAACTCCGCCGATCTGCCCCGTAACCTCCTGAACGATATTGTCGCCGCCGGAGTTGTATCCGCCGAGATTATCGCGGTCTACTAGGTAGATTCGACCCTCCTTACTGGCTTGCACCATGAGATGAATGGGGCCGCCAGATAATTGATCAGGAAGCAATAACACCCCACCGGAACCCAGATCTAAATCGTTAGTGCTGAGGTACCACTGATTGGACGCAGTAAATTGATCGCTAACCCGCATAGCACCACTGCTGGTTTCCAGGCGAATCAGGTCATCACCATAGCTCATGCTGTTGTTGTACGGAGGTGTCGCGTCGAACGCTCCGTTACCCGTAGCCACGAACAGCCGGCCTGAATTAATAGTGTCCGCGGCCAAGCCCGCGCCCGACATCCAAATGCCAGATGCTGCCCCATTCGCGGTTGGGCAGAAAACGCTGGTCTGCTGCAGAGTTGCAGCATTGTAGGCCAGGATCCAACCGTGAAAAGGTCCATTGTCGCCATGGGCCGCAAAAGCGATGTATACGGTACCGTTGAGCAGCAGTAGTCCGGCTCGGTTGTTTTCCAACTTTGGATCAAAGCGCAACACGCCGCCAGAACTGCCATTACCACTTCCATTCACTTGCGCAGAGAGGGTAACCGGAGAACCAGATTTTTCGGTTCCGGTAGTGATGTCAAGAGCATGCAGGCGCTGAAAATAATTGCCGTTTTCCTTGGTTTTGCCCACTACATAAAGAGTCCCCGCAGCAGCGTCAATTACCGGAGTGGCGGTGATGCCAATTTCTGGATTTATGTCGTCGGTACCGACATCCCCGTTGGGGACTGTAGTGGCTCCCCACCCCGCTCCATGCGCTGAATCCAGCAGAGTAATTTTCCAAAGGGGTGAAGCGTTGGAGCCACCGTTGCTGTCTGCATCAAAGGCGTAAACGCTATCGTGCTCGGTGGCCACAAACACCACGTTATGCGTAGTGCCGGCCTGCACGGTGCCCGAGCCCATCGTCACGCCCGCCACGTAGAGTGGTTGGGCATAAGCCTGGCCGTCAATCGGGTAGGAAAATAACTTTCCAAAGGTGTTGCTGTTGACATTGGAGGTGTTGAGGATTGTTTCGTGGTTGTTCTGACCAGTGCGAGAATTATCATTGTGCTGCGTCACCACGTTGGTTTGCGACTGAGCTCCGAGGACCAGAAACAACAACACCTGGAGCATCATGGCAAATCGCAACTGCCAGGCACCTGTTGATTTCAAAAGAATGGCTCCTACACCAAAAAGATTTTTCACTGCGCTTTTCGCAAATGAAGGAATTGCGAAAAGAGATATCGCGGGGCACTTCATCTGACTCTCCGCCATAGAGCGAGCGCCCGTGCACAGGGCTACACGCGTTATGCGATTTTTCTAGATTTAGTTTTGGTCTTGCGACGCCTGGTTGGGGTGAGGCGTTTAGTTTACTGCACTGCCGGGGACGGTCAGATAAAGCACGAGAAGTATACCTGCAATCGATTTTCGATGACAACCCCCAACGGACTGCGGGGTCCTTCTGTCCGATTTCTGGGCCTAATCCCTTCTTCTGCATTATCATCTCTTTTGGCGGTTTTATGTCATCGTGTGCGCAACACCGCATCAGCGGTCCCTGGTTTTTGCTCTTGTTGAAAGATGCGACACTCTAGCCCAAGCCGTCGATTGCATTCAACCGGCCTCCCATCGGAAACGTCAGGGATCGCTAAGAGGTCCGCGGCTCACCTCTGGTACCGTTTTTTCAGACGTAGCACCGCGCTACGGCGTGGCATATCCGAAGTTATCGAACTCACATTTTCGCGGCTGATGGAAGATCATATTCTGGATCTCGCTGCGCAGGTCTCGTTTTACTTTGTGTTGTCGCTTGTGCCGTTCCTGATTGTTCTTGCCGCCATTGTAGGGTGGCTTCCATCTACGACGTTGTGGCAATCGTTCGCGCAATGGATCACCGATTATTTTCCTAATCGTTCCAGGCAAGCGGTTTTTGCCACCATTCTGGACCTGACCCGTGGCTACACGGGATTTCTTTCGTTCGGTCTGTTGGCCGCCATCTGGAGCGCTTCTTCGGGTTTCATGAGCCTGATGGAAGCTTTAAGCATTGCCTGCTGCGGCAGGGATACCCGTAGCTACTGGAAGAGGCGCGCCATCGCCACCGTGACTACGCTCGTAGCTTCTTTCTTCTGCCTCATCGCTTTCGGGCTTTGGACCCTCGGCCATTGGGCCACGCATGAGATATTTCGTGAGCTTAAATTCGTGGGCATGATTCATTTTCGATGGAGCGTGATCGCCTGGTGGCTAGGCACTTTGTTGCTCATGTTCGTGGCGCTCACCTTGATCAATCATTTTCTTCCGGATAGGAAGCGGCCCTGGCGCTGGTTTACCGTCGGCAATATTTTTTCGGTAACGGCCGTGGTGATCGTATCGGTGGGGTTTAATCTTTTCTTGCTTTACAGCCCCACGGTTCCTCAGGTGTACACCGTATTGGCGGGATTTGTGATTTTGATGACCTGGATTTACGCGGCCATTGTGATCGTTCTGATTGGCACGGAATTGGATATGGCGATCACATTGGTAAATAAACGCCAAGAAAACGCCGCCTAGCCTTCGTCTAATCTCCCACCAATTTCCGTCCTTCCAGCATCTAAAAAAGAGAACCCGTATGTCCAATCCTAATAATCTTTCGTCGAGCCATTCGGCAACGCTTGATAGTTCTCTGTTTGCGCTCCCGGTCCGCGAGTGGTTCGAAGCCGTTTTCGCCGCTCCTACCAGGCCTCAGCTACAAGGCTGGCCGGCTATCGCGCGCGGTGAATCGACTCTAATTCTTGCTCCCACCGGAACGGGAAAGACTTTAGCCGCCTTTCTCTGGTGCATCAACCGGCTCATGTTTAGTCCGGTGCCGGATAAGCAACAGCGTTGCCGTGTCCTTTACATCTCGCCGATAAAAGCATTAGCCGTCGACGTGGAGCGCAATTTACGGGCGCCACTTGTCGGCATTGCGCAAGCGGCCAGGCGAATGGGAATTGAATTTCACGAGCCGCAAGTTGCCATTCGGACCGGGGACACGCCGCCAGCCGAGCGCGCACGTTTCTTGCGCCATCCGGCGGACATTCTGATTACCACCCCCGAGTCTCTTTATCTGTTGTTAACTTCCAACGCGCGCGATGCATTGCGCTCCATCGAGACGGTGGTCATCGATGAGATCCATGCACTGGTGACCAGCAAGCGCGGTTCGCATCTGGCCTTGTCGATGGAGCGGCTGGAGCATTTGTGTGGGCGCCGACTACAAAGGATCGGTCTTTCCGCCACGCAGCGTCCCTTGGAAGAGGTAGCTCGCTATCTGGGTGGCGTCGAGGCCAGTCGTACCAAAGGATCGCCCTCCGCCCCTACGACTAATGAATCGGAAATTCTGCCTGAGCAGGAAAGCGACGCCCCTGCGGTGGTCTATCGTCCCATTACGATAATTGATGCCAGCGAACCGAAGCGTCTGGATCTCCGCGTGGAAATTCCCGTGGAGGATATGACCCGCCTCGATGAGGTCGATCGTTTGCCGAGTGGTCCAGCGTCACAGGGTCCCACGCGCCCCTCCATCTGGAGCGCCATTCACCCAAAGCTGCTGGAGTTGGTGCGCTCTCATCGTTCGACGTTGATTTTTGTGAATAGCAGGCGCCTCGCGGAAAGGATTTCCGCAGCGTTAAATGAATTGGCCGGCGAAACTCTGGTGCGGGCGCATCACGGCAGCGTGGCTGTCGCGCAGCGTAAAGAAATTGAAGATCGACTGAAGCTTGGAGCTCTGCGCGGCCTGGTGGCTACGTCATCTCTCGAATTGGGCATCGATATGGGCGCCATCGATCTGGTCGTGCAGATCGAATCGCCGTCCTCGGTCGCCAGCGGCATGCAAAGGGTTGGGCGCGCCAGCCACCACGTCGGTGCCGTCAGCTCCGCCATCATTTATCCCAAGTATCGCGCCGACCTGGTCGCCTGCGCGGCTATCACCCGCGCCATGTATGACGGCAACGTTGAGTCCGTGCATTACCCGCGCAACCCGCTCGATGTGCTCGCACAGCAAATCGTTGCGATGGTTTCGATGGAGCCTTGGGACGTCGCCGACATTTTTAAGGTCGCGCAATCTGCGGCCCCCTACGCGGGCTTAACGTTGGGAGCCTTCGAGAGCCTGCTGGATATGCTTTCGGGGCGCTATCCCTCGGACGAATTCGCGGAACTCCGCCCGCGGCTTACCTGGGATCGGCTGGCCAATAAATTAACGACGCGCCAAGGCGCGCGACAGGTTTCCGTCATCAACGGCGGCACGATTCCGGATCGCGGCTTGTATGGCGTATTTCTAGCTGGCGCTACCAAGGGCGCTCGTGTCGGCGAGCTCGATGAAGAAATGGTTTTCGAAAGCCGGGCGGGCGACACGATTATTCTCGGTGCCTCCACGTGGCGGATCGAAAATATTTCTCACGATCGCGTACTCGTTTCTCCCGCTCCTGGTGAGCCGGGCAAAATGCCCTTCTGGCATGGCGATACTGCCGGCCGGCCGGCGGAATTCGGCGAAAAAATAGGGCGCATGACTCGCGAATTGCTTCGCCTGCCGCGCTCCGTGGCGTTTTCGAAACTTGTTGAGGAACATAGCCTGGATGTGAACGCCGCCGAAAATCTCCTTCGCTATCTGGAAGATCAAGTCGCCGCTACGCAGCGCGTGCCCAGCGATGAGGACATTATTCTGGAGATTTGCCGCGATGAGCTTGGCGATCGTCGTGTATGCGTATTAACTCCTTTTGGCAGCCGCGTGCACGCCCCGTGGTGCATGGCGGTAACCGCCAAGCTGCGTGCGCAGCGTGGAATGGAAGTCGAGTCCATGTGGTCCGACGACGGTTTTGTGCTGCGGCTTCCCGACGGTGAAGCTGCTTTCGAAATTAAAGACTTCGCGCTGTCTCCCGCGGAATTCAGAGAATTGGTGTTGCGTCAACTGGGCTCAACCTCCTTATTTGCCGCGATATTTCGTGAAGCGGCCTCCCGCGCGCTGCTGTTGCCCAAGCGGCGGCCCGGGATGCGCGCGCCTTTATGGCAGCAGCGCAAGCGTGCCGCGGACTTATTGGCCGTGGCCTCCCGTTTCTCTTCGTTCCCCATAATTCTGGAAACGTATCGTGAATGTATTCGTGACGTATTTGATTTGCCTGCGGCTGCGGGGATTCTCAGCAAGATTCAGCGCGGCGAAATTCGATTGACGCGCGTGGAGTCCGACAAGCCTTCCCCATTTGCAGGCGCGTTGCTGTTTTCCTACATTGCGAACTACATCTATGAAGGTGATGCGCCGCTGGCGGAGCGCCGCGCCCAGGCACTCTCTATCGACCAATCGCAGCTGGGAGAGTTACTCGGCGATACCGATCTGCTCGAGTTGCTTGACCCTGCCGCGCTGGATGAGGTGGAAGCAAAACTTCAGGCCCTGGAGCCCGACTATCAGGCGCGTCACGCCGACGGGCTGCACGACTTGTTGTTGAAGCTTGGAGATTTGTCTGACGCCGAAATTGTCGCCCGCTGTGCTAGCCAGGAAGTTGCCGCCACCGCTGCGGAATTGATCAGTGCGCGCCGTGCTGTGCGCGTCCGCGTCGCTGGCGAAGCGCGCACCATTCCCGCCGAGTATGCAGGCCGCTACCGCGATGCCTTGGGTACGCCGTTGCCGCCCGGCCTGGCCGAGGCGTTTCTTCAAGTCCCGGCTGACCCTCTGACGGAAATAATTCGCCGCTACGCACGCACTCACGGCCCATTCACCAGCGCCGATATAGCCGCGCGCTATCAATTGCAGACGCCTGCGGTTGAGGTCGTGCTCAGCAAATTAAATTCTCAAGGCAAATTGTTGGAAGGCGAATTCAGGCCCAATGGCCATCACCGCGAATGGTGCGATCCGGAAGTGTTGCGGCAAGTCCGCAGGAAAAGTCTCGCGCGTTTGCGCCGGGAGATTGAGCCGGTTGAACAATCTACATTCGTTAGACTCTCGACGCGATGGCAAGGCGTTGCCGTTCCGCGTCGCGGGTTGGACGCATTACTCGATGCCATTGAATCCTTGCAAGGTGCGGCGCTCCTTGCTTCGGACTTGGAGACAGAAATCTTGCCCGCGCGCATCGCCGACTATCAACCCGGTAATCTCGACACACTCATGGCCGCCGGGGAAGTGACTTGGGTGGGCGTCGCACAAATTGGGGATCGCAACGGCCGCATCGCGTTGTACCTGACGGAATCTTTGCCGCTTTTGCATTTACCTGAAGCCGCGGTGGTAGCGGGCCTGGTTACGCCCGAACAGACTCCTCATTCTGAACGCGCCGAAAAAATTGCTGAATTTCTCGCCCGGCAAGGGGCATCCTTCTTTTCCGAAATTCACAATGCCTGCGGCGGCGGTTTTCCCGGTGACACTATCGAAGCACTGTGGCATCTGGTGTGGGCGGGCAGAATCACTAACGATACTTTTTATCCGCTTCGTAAGCTCGTGCGGCCCGACGATCGCAAACGTAAACACGAAGTGTTTGATGACGAGCGCCCCGGCTCGCCCGGATATTTGCGGCGTCTGCGCTCGCGGACTTCCGCGGGACAAGCGCACGGCCGCTGGTCGCTTATCGGCCAACGGATCACCGTGGCACTGACCCCCACGCAATGGAGCGCGAATATCTCACAGCAAATTCTGCAGCGGAATGGCATCGTGATGCGCGAAACGGCCATCGCAGAAAATATTCCCGGCGGCTACAACAGCATTTATCCGGCGCTAAAAACCATGGAAGACAGTGGCTGGGTGCGTCGCGGCATGTTTGTGGCCGGACTGGGCGCGGCACAATTCGCCATGCCCGCCGCGGTGGATATGCTCCGCAGCCTGCGAGTTGATCCTGCCACTCCGGAAGTTTTGCACCTGGCAGCCACTGATCCCGCCAATCCCTACGGCACTTTGCTTCCCTGGCCGAAGATCGAGGACGAATCCGATGAGCCGCTCACTCATCATTCCATGGCGCGAACGGCTGGCGCTTCCGTAATTTTGATAAACGGGCAACTCGCCGCTTTTCTGCGACGACGCAATCCTGCTTTACGTGTTTTTCTCCCGGAGTCTGAACCGGAGCGCAGCCTGTTCGCCCGCGAGCTTGCAAAAAAACTTGCCGAACTGGCCATCCGGCGCCTCAATCTACGGCAAGGTCTTTTGATTGGCGAAATCAACAACGCTCCCGCGCGCGAACATTTTCTGGCTCCCTATTTGGAAGACGAGCGCTTCGTGAATACCGTTCTTGGTTATCAAATGCGTCGCACTAAGCCTCTCATTGTTAGCTCCGATCCGGCCGCGGACGCCGAAGACGAAGACGCCCCAGACATTCAGGAAAGTGCGTGAGATGCCCGAAGGCGATAGCATTTATCGCGCGGCTCGCACCTTGAATCCCGCGCTGGCAGGCGAAACCGTCACTTCTTTCGAATCCGCGTTGCCGCGTCTTTCCCGCGTGCAGGTCGACCAAGGCGTTGTAGGAAGAACCGTGGAAAAAGTAGAAGCGCGAGGAAAATGGCTGCTCATGTACTTTTCGGGCGACCTCATTCTTCTCTCGCACATGCTGATGAGTGGCAGTTGGCATATCTACCGGCCGGGCGAAACCTGGAAACGCCGGCGATACGAAATGCGCGTCGTGATTGGCACGCCAAAAATTTTGGCGGTGGCCTTTCACGTCCCTGTCGTGGAATTCCACACCGCAGATTCGCTTGCTCGCCGCCAAGGATTCAAATCCGTCGGCCCCTCCACGCTTGCGGAAAACTTTGATGAACCCGCAGTCATAGCGCGATTGCGCGCCCGGCCAGAGTTGGAAATCGGCGTGAGCCTGCTGACACAATCGCTGCTTTCAGGAATCGGCAATATTTTCAAATCGGAGATTTGTTTCGCTTGTGGAATTAACCCGTTTCGACCGGTGGCGGATCTCACCGATGACGACCTGAACTGTATCGTTTCTACAGCGCGCAAATTCATGCTCGCCAACGTAACCGAAGCATCCGGCGATAAAATTACAACTTATGTTCCAATGCGCCGAACTACCGGCCGCGCAAACGTCTCGGAACGTTTGTGGGTCTATAAGCGAACCGGCGAACCCTGCCGGAATTGTGGCAGCGCCATCGTTTCACGCAAACAGGGGTTTGATGCGCGCACTTCTTTCTGGTGCCCGCGTTGCCAGCCGATGGGGATGAAGCGCGCAAGCGCTTAAGTCCATGCGCCGGTTCGTGCAGACGTGCGAAGCCGTAGCCGCAACCACCAAAAAAACCGTCAAGGTCACGCTTGTAAGCGAACTCTTAAAATCGTTGCCGCTGGAAGACGCCGCCAGCGCGGCAATTTTCCTGACTGGCCGGCCGTTTCCGCACCGCGATGAACGTGTCTTGGGAGTAGGCGGCTCGCAACTCGCGAAAATTGTTATCGAACTGGCCGGTGCTGACGTCGCCGACCTGGGGAAAAGTTATCGCGCACATGGTGACCTTGGCGTTATGGCCGAACATCTGCTGCTCAAACGCCCGAGCACTGCGGATGTCTCGCTGCAGCAAGTAGCGAAAACTTTCGACCAGCTTCCAGAAGTTCGCACCGCCACACAAAAAATGGCGTTGATAAAAAATCTATTCGAGCACATGAGCGCCGGCGAAGTGAAGTACGCCATCAAAATAATGACCGGCGACTTACGCATCGGATTGAAGGAAAGCCTCGTCGAAGAGGCCATCGCCAAGGCTTTCGATCGTCGCTTGGATGTGGTTCGCCGCGGCAACATGCTGACTGGTGACATTGGCGAAACGTTGCGCTCTGCCGCTTCAGACGATCTAGCCTCCGTTCGAATGCGCCTGTTCCATCCCATTGGTTTCATGCTGGCCACGCCCGTTGAAACCGCTGCTGAAATACTTCCAGATGGGCACGGCTCAGTTTTGGTCGAGGAAAAATACGACGGCATTCGCGCGCAAGTACATAAAAGCGCTGCGGGCGTAAGAGTTTTTTCTCGCACCCTCGACGAAATTGTGGAGTTTCCAGAGCTCAAAGCCTTCTTCGCAAAATTGCCCGGCGAGTTGATCCTGGACGGAGAAATTCTGGCTTGGCACGGTTCGCGGCCGCTCCCCTTCACGGAGTTGCAGAAACGCCTGGGCAGAAAACAACTGGATCTTTGGCTGCAACACGAAATTCCCGTGCGCTTTGCGGCTTTCGATTTGCTCTACCAGGATGGGACTCTGTTGCTGGAAGAAACGTTGGAGCAACGGCGTGGCCGCCTGGAAAAAATTCTGCCGCCTGGCGACGCGTCGGCAATTTATACCGCGCCGGCAATTCGTTGTGACTCTGTTTCGGCCATTCAACAAGCCTTCAAGGATTCACTGACCGCCGGCCACGAAGGCATCGTCGTTAAACATCCCGAATCGCTGTACACCCCGGGACGCCGAGGCAGGTCATGGTTCAAACTAAAGGAACCCTTCGCGACGCTAGATGTGGTTGTGACCGCGGTTGAATATGGACATGGCAAGAGGCATGGACTGCTTTCCGACTACACCTTTTCCGTACGTGACGGTAACCAACTTTTGACCATTGGCAAAGCGTATTCGGGGCTCAGTGACGTGGAAATCAAGGCCGGCACGGAATACTTCCTGCAGCACACCGTCGAAGATCTGGGCGCGCGGAGAATTGTTGAACCGGCGGTAGTGATGGAAGTGGCCTTCAACAATATTCAGAAGTCGCAGCGCCACGAAAGCGGCTACGCCCTCAGATTCCCGCGCATTTTGCGGCTGCGCCCCGACAAGCCTGTGACGGAAGTCGATACGCTCGAGCGTGTCGCCCAGCTTTACGCCAGGCAGTTTACCTTGCCTCGAAATACTCAATGACTTGGGACACCGCAGCGCTATGGGCCGGCAAAGATAACCGGTTATCGTCACGACAAATGTCACGCTTGCATGCAAAGCAAATCCTGTATATAAATCATTCAGGCCTACCCGGTGCCGCGACCTGAGAGAAAACGTCTCGGGTAACTGTCCCCTACAATCTCACTGGTGTTCCAGGTTTGTAGCGACTGACCGCGATAATCTCTGTACGGAGCAAATTTTTATGCCAGTCAGAATTCTTGTTGTTGATGATCACGAAGTCGTGCGCCAGGGGATACGTACGATTCTCTCGTCGCGTCCCGACTGGGAAATTTGCGGCGAAGCAGTTAACGGTCAGGAAGCCATCAAGCTTGCCGAAGAGCTACGGCCTGACGCCATCATCATGGACATAACCATGCCGGTGATGAGCGGGCTGGAAGCGGCGCGCCAAATTACCAGGAATCAAAACAGCGCTCCCATTCTCATTTTCACCATGCATGAATCCCGGAGTCTCGCGGACTCCGTGCGGGAGACGGGAGCCCGTGGATTTGTATTTAAGTCGCGCGCGGCGCGCGATTTGATTCACGCTTTAGACGTTCTGTTGCAGAACGGAACGTATTTCGGGCCCTCTGGTGACAAACAGAATTCCCCGCTGAAAACCGACATCAATCGTGGAATCAGTTTTCTGGGTGCCTTGGATTTCTTCAAACGCCCGGCTTTTTTGAGCCGTCTCGCCTAAAGAATTTGTTCGGTGCGAGCTTAACGGGTTTTACTGCCTCTATTCTTACCTGGCGACAGCCGTTGATCTAACAATTCCAGAGCCTCCGATAACGATTGTTGCTGGCCCCAGAAATCTGCCCATAAATTTCCAACCTTCTTGATGCGTTGTTCTACATTGTTTAGATTCCATTGGTCAGCGGCGAATTCTGTCTTCAATTCCGCGGCAGTTACCGGCGTCGAAACCGGCGCGCCCGCATGCGCGCGAACCGAATAGACCGTTGCCAGCGGCTTTCCGCGCGCGTTTTGCAACGCATCCATCAACACCTTTCCACGCGGCCTTTTATGCACCGTGCGTTCGAAGCTGATAAGGCCAGGCAACTCGTTATCGGCGAGGCGTCCCACAAGTTCAGCAAAGCCTCTGGTCTGCGCGTAGGTGTATTGCGGTTTGAGCGGCACAAAAATATGAAAGCCGGAGGCTCCCGAGGTCTTGAGAAAACAGGAAAGCTTTATGGAATGCAGAATGGCGTAAATAGTCCGCGCGATTTTAAGTACCGTGGCGAACGGCGTTCCCGGCGTGGGGTCGAGATCAAAGAAAACATAATCCGGCAAATCCTGTGATTCGCTGCGGCTTGACCACGGGTTGTGGTCAATGCAACCCAAATTCGTCAGATAGATTAGCGACGCGAGATTATTGGCCATGAGATAAGGCATCTCCCCGCCGCGTTCTTCGGAATGAACGATGGCCCGCTCTATCCAATCGGGGACGGATTCGGGCGCCTCCTTTTGGAAAAACGCTTTTTCTCGGATTCCGTTTGGATAGCGGCGCAACACCATGGGGCGATCTTTCAGGAACGGAAGCATCAGATGGCCCACGCGAAAGTAATAAGCCAGCAAATCCCGCTTCCGTATACCGCTTTCGGGGAAATAGATTTTGTTTAAGTGCGTCAGCCGCGGAACATGGCCGTCTATTTCGACATTTAAATTTTCCGAGGTGCCTTTGCGAATTTCGTTTTCAATGCCGCTGGTCAAAACCTTCTCGCCCGGCCTGGTCGGGAGCGCAGTTTGTTTTCCAGAGCGACGTGGATTGGTCGCAGATTGCGATTTTGCCGCACGCTCGTGCCGTTTCGAATGCGACTCGACTGGTAATTTTGCAGGTACTCCTCGGGGAGTTTCTGATTCCTCTAAACCGTTCGCGCCGTCGACCAAACTTTCTTGTCTACGACCTTCAGTCGGGCGCGCCGCCTGCACCAAGCACTCCCTGGGCGACACATCCTTGCGCACTTCCAGAAATACTGGCGCGCGCAACCGGCCGCCGTCCGTCCAGTTCCCATACCTCACGTGAGCCACCACCTTTGGTTGCACCCACTCGATTTTTTCCTTTAATTTTGGGACGTCGCGAATAACACTATTCGTCTGCCTGAGCTTTTGTAACTGTTCATAAATTTCTTTCTGCTTGGCGTAATCAAAACCCGTTCCTACGCTGCCGATAAATTCAAGTTGCGGTCCGTCGTAAAGACCCAACACCAGAGCGCCAAAAAATTCACGGCTGCGTCTTGGCGCGGTCCAGCCGCACACAACAGCGTCCAGTTCATTCACAATTTTGAATTTTAGCCAGAGCGAAGTTCTCTGCCCTACATACGCGCTGTCTCTTTTTTTTCCGATGATCCCTTCCAGTGATTGCTGCCTGGCAGCTTCGTACAGTTCTTTGCCTTTCTCGATTTCATGCTCCGAGTAGCGGATGTGGTCATTGGGGCGAAGGAGTTGCTTCAGCAGTTCCTTCCGTTTTTCCAGCGGAACTTTTCGCAAGTCATAACCATCGCAGTACACCAAGTCAAACGCATAGTATGTCGCCGGAATGGATTCCAGCAGCTGCTGCGAAGGGTTGCGAATGCCCGCGCGATTCTGCAACTTCTGAAAATTACTTCGGCCCGCCGAATCGAGCACCACCAGTTCGCCATCAATGATCGCTTCAGTTGCGTCCAGCTGATCCGCCAGGTCACGAATCTCGGGGTACTCAACTGAAATTTCTCTGCTGGCTCGCGAGCGTACCGATACTTCTCCGTTTGCCAGATAAGCAATGCCGCGCACGCCATCCCACTTCACTTCGAAGAGCCAATCTGGATTGGAAAATGGTTTCTCGCTTAACGATGCCAACGTCAGCGGAATGGAGCGCGGCATCGGCACCTTACGCGCGCCAGGAAGGGAACTGATCCTATTGGCGTCAAGCGACGCGCGCGCCGGGCGGCCAAGCTTCACGTCTTCCAGCGTTCGCCCGGAAACAATGGATTGCGCGTGCTTTTCGGCGTCCCAAAGGGGATCGGCAAATTCATCGCGATGCTTGATCAACAACCATTCATTTTTTGCTTTTGAATTTTTCAGCTCTACCAAAACAAAGCTGCCACGCACTTTTTTCCCGTGCAGAATAAATTTCAGCTCGCCGCGCGCCAATTGTGCATCGGCATCCAAATGGCCTTCCAATTCATAGGTGCCCTGATCCCAGACGATAACTTCGCCGCCGCCATATTGCCCCTTCGGAATCACTCCTTCGAATTTGCGATATTCGAGCGGATGGTCTTCCACGTGGACGGCCAGTCGTTTATCTCCGGGATTCAGCGAAGGGCCCTTGGGCACAGCCCATGATTTCAGAACGCCGCCAACTTCGAGGCGCAGATCGTAGTGCAGCCTTGTAGCCGCGTGTTTTTGAATCACGAACCGCGCTTGGGCCTCGCGAGCGACCTTGCCGGCGGGTTCGGCGGTTTTATCAAAATGCCTTTTCTGCCGATACTCTGCGAGTTTTTTCATCAGGTATATGTCACGAATGCGGTCAACAAATCCGTAGAGGAATCTTCACTCAGAATAAGCACTCTCCCGGGAGGAGTCGAGCTTATCCGGCCCACAACATCGAGAGCGAGCTAGAGAACCATCCAGTTCGCGTTTATTAGGTTGGATTGGATAAAAGAAGTGCCACGGGAAAACTCTTTAACGCATCGCTCACATTTAGGCCCGCGTCCCGATTTTCTTGGGCCGTAACCGACTCTCCCGTGAAGGCGTTTCGCCAACTCGCGGCTGCGTTATCCGGCAACAATGTCGAGGTGTTTCCCCAGAACTCCCGTCGCGCATTCGGATTCTGCTGCATCCCTGAACCGGCGAGCCATTTCGGAGCGACCACCAATGCCTGCTGATTTTGAATAACGCGAAAGAAAGCGGTGATATTCTCGGACCGTTCGCCGGATATTTCCGCCGGCACGAAAGCGCCATCCGTAAAGAGCGCGCTGAATTCCTGCCGGCATCGCAAAGCCCTCGAGATCAAATAAAGCTTGATCCGCCCGTCCGGCCAGTTCTTCAGCAATTCGCCGGCGAACCCGGCCGTCTCTCGGGAAGCGTCTGCTTCGAGGCTTTTTAAAAGTTCGATGCGTCGCGCAAAATCAACTGTGCCGCGGTTATCCGGATCTACCAGCCGCAAATCCCACAATTCCGAGCCCTGGTAAAAATCCGGCACCCCAGGCGCAGTGATTTTTAGTAACGTTTGGCTGAGGCTGTTCAACATCCCGTAAAACGCAATATCGCGGTGAAAGCTGAAAAAGTCCTCGAGAAACGCGTGATTCTGTTTCTCGTCCAGGATGGCGGCAATAAACTTTTTGAATCCCTCTTCGTGCGCCAGGTTTGGCCGGGTCCACCGGGTATGTACCATCGCTTCGCGGATCGCTTTTACCGCGTAGGACTGCAATTTTTCGAGTACCCCGCCGCGCTCGCTTTCCTCCAGCGGCCACATGCCCAACAGCGTCTGGTACAAAAAATATTCTTCGTTGCGATCGGGAACCATCGCGCCGCCATGGGCAGCGGTCTTGTATTGCTCATTCATCGCGCCCCACTGGTACAGGCGCTGCTGCCAGTCTTGCGGCATTTCAGATAAAACGTTGATGCGCGCGCGTACATCTTCCGCGCGTTTCGTGTCATGCGTGGAACTGGCATTCATGGAATGCGGCCATCTTTTTTGCCGCTCGGCGATAAATTCAAAAAATTCCCGCGGGCAAATCGAATCGGGCGCCGGGTCGCCACCTACTTCGTTAAGTGAGGCCAACGGGTGGTAAACGTAAAGTGCGGTATCCTCCAGGCCCTTCGCCACGATCGGCCCCGTGAATTGTTGCCAGCGCAAAACAAAACTCAAGCGAGCTTCGCGGTGATCCGGCAAAACGTGCGGCGGATTCAGCAGCAACAACACATCGCGCAGAAAATCAAAACATTGCGGATTTAAACTCGGCTTGCGTAAGCGCGCTCGAGCCAGGGCTTCTTCCAAAACCTTGGTGGCCTCCGGTGGCAGATCCAGGTTTCGAATGTACGTGCGGTACACCGCGAAGCAAGCTGTCGTTTCAATAAGTGCATCGGTCAACTCGTGGCGCGGCAAATCGCGAGCATAGCGAGCTTGCGCCGCCAATTCGCCGAGTTGCCGTCCGAGGGACCTCATCTCCACGCCCAGAATCGTGCCCATCACCAATTTTTTCTTCTGGTACAGCACCTCGCTGAATTTCAGGTTGCGCCCGATAAAATGGGAGTAAATGCGCTCAATCTCTTTTGCGCCCCGTGGCTCAACAAGAATTCGATTCGCAAAGTTCAGGTAGTCGTATCCCGTCGTGCCCGCCACCGGCCAGTCGTCCGGCAGGGTTTCATTGCGCGCGAGAATTTTTTCCACCAGCACGTACTCTTCGCCGCCAGGTTTGGATCCATCTTCTGCCGCTATACGATCCTGCAGTCGTTTCAGGTAAGCCAGCGGGTCCCGTAATCCGTCAATGTGGTCTATACGCAATCCCGCAACCGCACCCCGCGAAATGAGCCGTAAAATCAAACTGTGCGTGGCGTCGAATACCAAGGAATCCTCGACGCGCATACCCACCAGATCGGTAATCGTAAAAAAACGCCGGTAATTAATGGTTTCGTTGACGTTCTGCCAGAATGCGAGAACATAATATTGTTCTCCCAGCAGTCGCTGAAGATTGGCAAAGCTGGCAGGATCTCCCTCTTTGCCGTTAAAGTCGGCAAGATTTTCCTCGATAAATTGCGTAACTTCTTGGCTGCCCGCTGCCAGTTGCCGTAAACGCTCGCGTATGGACTCGAATCGCACTCGTTTGTTCGAGGGTGACTCAATCGGCGTAGTATCGCGATCCGAAATTGCGGATAATGCCGCCACAATCCCCTGATACTCATGGTAAGCGGCGGAATTTTCATCCAGCAGATATTTCAATCTGTCAATCCGCTGCTGTAAAACAGACCGGTACGTTCGCGGAGCCAGTGGAAATGACGATTCGAAATATTCAATGGAGAATTTCCCGTCGCGAAAATCAAGTTTGAATTCACTACTGTCGAGCGCCTCACCAAACGGGCGTCCAAGTATCGGCAAGAGGATTCTGTTGTCCAGATTTCGCGAAGGAGGATGCCAATCTATATCGAAGTAAGAAGAAAACGCCGAGTCCGGGCCATTTTCCAAAACGTCCATCCACCAGGGATTTTCGCTGCTAGCGGCCATATGGTTGGGCACGATGTCCAGCAGCAATCCCATGCCACGTTTTTCCAACTCGCTGACAAAAACCTCAAAATCTTTTTCGCTGCCTAAATCCGGATCAAGTCGATTGAGGTCGGTAACGTCATAGCCGTGACCGCTGCCCCGGCGGCTGGTGAGAATGGGCGAAGCATAAATTTCGGTGATCCCAAGTTCTCGCAGATAGTCGAGAATTCGAGTCGCGTCGCTAAACGTAAAATTCTTATTGAACTGCAGCCGATAGGTCGCCAGAGGAATGCGCGTAGAAACCATGATGTTAAGCGCCCAAAATACGCAGTCCTTCGCGCAGTGCGGTTAATTCCTTCATCCAGGTAGAGGCTTCAGGATCGCTATTCTCGGCAGCCAAGCGGCGTTCCTCAATGGCTTTCATCAGAGGCGCATAAGAAATGTTTTGCACTTCCCATAGCGTCACGGGAAATGGCAAAGTCTGCGCCAGCTCCAATTGCTTTCGAAAGCGTTGCACAATTTCCATATCATCGGGATGTTCCGCGAAGCGCGCCGCCTGTTCTTCAAGCCGCTTGCGGATGGCGAATTCCAGCGTGGTGGTATCCAAAGGTACCCGGCTAGTTGCTGCTTCTTTCAGATAGCTTTGTATATTGTCAGCGTCGAGGTCCGGGCGTTCGAAGGCTTGCCGCAGTTGGCTATTAATTGCGACGTCCGCGGCAGCTTTGAAGGCCGCGGGAACGGGAATGTTCAGCGAATTCAGGAAACGTATCAAAGGCGCCTGATTTTCGTAAATACTTCGATACACCGCCGCAGCGGAAGTCAGCGAATCGTTCAGAATCAAGCCCACAATTTTTCTCTGCTCGTCGCGGAACAGTGAACTGAGCGAGTACGAATGTTCGCTGAACTCTTCATCGAGTATGCGGATGACCGCCGCGGTATCCGCTTTGGAAAAACCTTCAATCAGTCTGGTTTTCAATTCTTCGTAGCGTTCCGGTCCGTTGGAATGACGCACGCCGCCCGTTACGTTGTGATCTCCCAGGTGCAATACTCCAAAGCTCATCGTCGCGGATTCGCGTGTAATTTCGGAACTAAATCGCGCCCGGCCCGTCGCTAACCGCAGTTTCCCTTCGGCTTCCAGCGAATATTGCTCCCTGTCCACGTCATAGCAATATATGCCGGTCTTCTCGCCGTAATTTTCAAACAGCGAACTGATGGCGTAATGGCCTGCAAGCTTTTCGATGTCTACTGACGCAGGCTTTACCCACTTCTCGTAAATTTGGGCGCCGTCGCCGTGTTCCGGCAAGTTGCTCTTCGCTTGGCGTAAATGTTCCAGAAATTGCGATTCGATTTCGCCGCCTAAAAATGCCTTGGCCAATTCCACCACGCGCCCCGCGTAATGAATGACCTGCACGGTTTCCAGTCCGGAAAGCTCATCAAAGAACCAGCCGCAACTGGTGTACATCAGCATGGCGTGTCGTTGCATCTCCAGCAGCTTCAAAGCCGTAACTTGTTCTTCGGGACTCAGAGGGTGAGTGGCGTGTTTGCTGAAAAACGCGTCGACACTGGCGTCCGAGCGATTGAGGATTACCTGAATGTATTCATCCCTGGCGTCCCACGGATTCCTCAACAGCGGCGCAGCTTTCTCTTCAAACACCGGATTTACCATATCGCGCAACCAGTCCAGCGCCGCGCGCAAGGGCGCGCGCCATTCCTGATTCCAGCCCGCGTGGCCCCCCGAATTGCAACCACAATTCGAACGCCAACGCTCCACTCCATGCACGCAGCTCCACGAGCTGTTCTCCACGATTTCCACAAAGTGGTCGGCGGGATAGCGCTCCAGAAACTGCCCATAATTGGTGAGCTCTGCCAGCTTTTCATTTTCGATGCGTTGCAGCGCGTACGTCAGCGCCATTTCGCCAAAGCGATGATGGTGGCCATAACTCTCCCCATCCGTCGCGATGTGCGAAAGCTGCGGCCAAGTTCGAGCATCGGAAAAGCCGCTGATCAAACGATCCGCGAACCGTTTGCCGTCGTTCAGCAAGCCTTCAAAGGCCACTCCTTGTGATATAGGCCCGTCGTAGAAAAAAATACTGATCGTTTTCTTCGAAGGCAAGTTAACGAGATACGCGCGGCTGGGATCGATGCGGTCGCCGCTGACGTCCTTCCAGCTTCGTCCGCCTTTGCGTCGCACCCGCTTTGCCTGGCGTGGCGCCATGATGGTGTACAAAATTCCGTTTTCCGCCAGCACTTCCAGCGTTTCCGTGTTCGCCGCCGTCTCCGGCAGCCACATACCCTCTGGGCGGCGCTTGAAGCGATGCTCAAAATCCGCGATGCCCCACTTAACCTGCGTAACTTTGTCGCGCAGGCTCGCCAGCGGCAAAATCATGTGGTTATACGCCTGTGCCACCGCTGAACCATGGCCCCCGAATTTGTGGAAACTCAGTTTGTCGGCTTCCTGCAACGCTACATATACTCGCGGTGCCTTGTCTTCCAGCCACGACAGCAGCGTTGGGCCGAAATTAAAACTCATCATTCCATAGTTGTTAATCAGCTTGATGATGCGTTGTTCGCCGTCGAGAATGCGCGAGGTGGCATTCGGCGCATAGCATTCCGCAGTGATGCGTTCGTTCCAGTCATGATATGGATAAGCGGAGTCCTGCAACTCAATCGCTTCGAGCGAAGGATTCTCTCTGGGCGGCTGATAGAAATGACCGTGAACACAGACGTAGCGCATGATTACCCCGTATTTGAATTCACTCGTTCGAGTACCACGAACGACTGTGCGGACAGCGTAAGAGGATCCCCCGCCTTTATCTCCTTAGCTAATGAATTTCCCGGTCCGCGCCATTTTTGATCCCCGGAATTGACGCGCAAAGACCAACGGCCAGCCGGCAGAGATAAATCATCGACGGTATGGTCGCTTTTTCCAAACTCGTAAATCGCCGCCAGCATCTTCGAAGCGCCATACCCGGCGACCATGGTGATCGCGCTTCCATTCTCGAAAATCTCCACTTTGCTTGATCCCGCCAAAGCGTATTCACGCCTGATTGCGAGCAACTCGCGGTACAGCGCTCGCAGCGTTTGATGTGGTTCTTTATTTTTTAACTCATGGTCGAGTCTTGAATTCCTGAACGTTGTTTCATCCTGCGGGTCCGGTACTTTTCCTTCCCACGCGAACGCCGCAAATTCTTCCTGGCGCCCCTTGCGCACCGCTTCAATCAACGCTTGATCGCCATGGCTTGTGAAGTATTGGAACGGCGCTATCTCACCATACTCCTCGCCCATAAATAAAAGCGGAATGAATGGCGCAAGCACCGTTACACCTGCGGCCAGTTTCAAGCCTTCAAAATTAACCAACTCACTGAGCCGCTCGCCCCTGGCGCGATTGCCGATCTGATCGTGATTTTGGATGCAAACCACAAATTTGGAACGCGTTAGACCGGCTGGAGAATTGCCATGTCTTCGCCGCCTGAAATTCGAATACTGCCCGGCGTAAAACCAGCCAGTTCGCATGGTGACGGCCAGGTGATGCACATCGCCGAAGTCGGAATAATATCCAGCGCGTTCGCCAGTGAGCAGAGAATGGAGCGAATGGTGAAAATCATCGCTCCACTGCGAAGCTAAATCGTACCCGCCTTGTACCGGCGGCCGGAGCAGACGCGAATCATTCAGGTCGCTTTCTGCGATCAGGTGAAGTTTCCGGTCTAAGCGTTCTCCCAGCGCCTTCACCGCCTGTTGCAGTTCCGCAAGAAAGTGCCTGGCGCCGAAATCAAAAATCCCATGTACGGCGTCGAGGCGCAACGCATCGATGTGATACTCCTCCAGCCAGTGCAGTGCGTTCGCAATGAAAAAATGCCTGACCGGGTCGCTGTCCGGCCCATCATAATTAATCGCCTTTCCCCACGGCGTTTGATACTTCTCAGTGAAGTACGGCCCGTATGCGTTGAAGTAGTTGCCTTCCGGCCCGAGGTGGTTATAAACGACGTCCAGAGCAACGGCCAAACCGTGGGCGTGCGCCGCATCCACTAATTTTTGAAGACCACGGGGACCGCCGTAAGAATTTTGTGGCGCAAACGGCTGCACCGCGTCATAACCCCAATTGCGGCTGCCAGGGAATTGCGCCACCGGCATCAATTCAATCGTCGTGATCCCCAGCTCACGCAGCGCGGCTAAATAGGAAATCAGCCCCTCAAACGTGCCTTCCGGCGTGTACGTGCCGACATGCAGTTCATAAATTACGCTGCGCTCCAATTCGAGTCCACGCCAGGACGAGTCAGTCCACTGGAAATCTTTCAAGTCAACAATTTGCGACGGCCCGTGAACGCCCTCGGGCTGAAAGTGTGAAGCAGGATCTGGGAACTCGCGCCCATCCGCGAAGCGGTAAAAATATCGCGCATTAGACTTCAATTCCTTGATCGTGGTTTCAAAATACCCCGAATCACTTTTTTGCATTGGCACTACACGATCGCTGTCGCCCACAATGTGAACGCTCAAATCCTTGGCGGCGGGCGCCCAGACGACAAACCTCCAGCCCTGTCCAGGAAGAGGAGTAGCGCCCAGCGGCGGGATAGAATCCGAGTCACCCATACAGTTGAAGCCACAGTTTAAGTGTGAATCGCAGGTTGTTGAATGTTTGCGGCCGGCCTCGCCGCAGGCGCCTGCAAAAAAACGAGGAGCAGGTGGCCATGGCTCCCTCTTCGGTCACCTGCTCGCAAGACTAAAAATTCGCCAAAAAAGAATACGTGTAATCGCTCTAGGAAGACATAGGGTCTTCCCTGTAACCTGACTCCGCTATTCGTTGAATTCAGAATGAAGGGTGCTTGTGGGATGAAAAAAATATCGGAGGCCTGCCACAGACCATCTAAAATGAATAATGGAGTTGTGGCCGGCTTCATGAGCACAAGAATTCCCGCAGCCATAGCAACCATTTTTTTCGTGTTGAGTCCGGCGGCCGACGCCTACGATAAGCAACTCGACGCGCACGCCATCCACGAAGCGTATATTCTCGGGCAGCGTAACGACAAATCAACCGGCGACTTCCTCGCTAACTATTTGAGCCAGATTACGGAGCCACAAAACGACGTTCATGTTGCCCAAATCGAACTGCTTACTCCTTACGCTCAAATCCTTGATGTATGCCGCCAAAAGTCGGCCGATGGGTATACCGAGGATCAAGCCACCAAGGACTACAAAACTCACGGAAACACCGTAAAGGTGAACGTAACTCTGCTGCTGCCCTCGGCCTACCCGAAGACCGCCGAGTCTAAGGAAGTGCCAACTCCGGCGCCCGCCACAGGACTAGAAAAAAGTGCTTTGCGCCCTGAGAATTTCTGGCAAAACTTCCAGTTCAACTTGAAGCAGAGCGGCAAGACCATTCCATCTCGCGGCATCAGCAACCAGCCCATTCATTCGACGGCCACCAACAATGCTCCCGCGGTGCTAACCGGCGAAAACGTGTGGCTGGAGTACGATGTTAAGGATGTCGCTTCCGAACTGACCGACGTGGAAGTGGTGACTCCACAAGGTAAGGTCATTAAAGCGAGCTTCGACCTCAAGAAACTGCGCTAGGAATCCCGGCAATCAGCCTTCGGTTCGTCACCCTAAAAGCCTGCCCTAGAGGCCAGGGCTTCGTAGAGCAACCCGTTATGCCGTTACATTCCCCGAGCGCCTAACGGCTTGACTATGCAAGATTTACTTTTTTCCTCCCAAAATTCCTATGCCCCAAAGGACAGGTACACCGTAAGTATAAGCAGCATATGAATAAACCTTTGGACCGCCGTTTGCATTTAGCCGATATACCCGGGCGTGACGTAGGAGGTTTCCGTGAAAGTCTTCTTGGCAATCGCGCTTCTCGTAGCTCTTCTATCGGCGGTTCTTCTCGGGATTGGAACCCATGCCATGGCCACCGTAGCTCGCAGTTTTTGCATCATCTCCACCGCAATTTTCGCCTGCGCCGCTACTTTAGGCTTGGCCACTCGCTCCAGGATCTGACTCTTCACAACGAGTTGTAAGGATTTGCCAGTATTGCTCGTACTGCCGCCCACGGGTACGATTATCCCAGATGGCGTGATTGTCTCCGTCCGGCCCTGCTGATATGATCGTCCCGGCAAGTCTCTCACCACGTCGCTTTACTCAATTGCCGACACAAATTCTGGCGGTATTTTAAAAATGCCCACCGTGGCCGACCCTACAGGCCAGAAGTTTCATCGGGCTTGGGGCACTCGCCTCCAATCCCTGAAAAACATCCCTCCCGTTTTGAAAATAATCTGGGATTCAAGTCCTGCGGTTGTGACTTGGGGGCTAGCCCTTCGCGCCATCGCGGCTCTTTCTCCTTTGGCTTTGCTGGCCGTGGCAAAATTGATTATCGATGCGGTAGTCACCCATCTAACGCACGCCGCCACGCTCAGGAATGATTTTTGGTGGCTGGTCGCCCTCGAATTTGGGCTGGCATGCCTGACCTCCATCCTGAATCGCATCGTGGATTACTGCGACACCCTGCTCGCTGACAAGTTTATCCGCCACATTAGCGTGCGTATCATGCATCACGCTTCGCGGCTGGATCTGGCGTCGTACGAAGATCCGCTGTTTCACGACAAACTCGAACGCGCCCGGGTGCAAGCCACCGATCGTCTGGGGATGGTTCAGCAGTTAGGACGCCTCGTTCAGCAGGTCATCACCACCGCTACCCTGGCTGCCAGCATTTTGCTTTTCTCGCCCTGGCTCTTGTTAGTCCTAATCGCCTGCGTAATTCCCGCGTTTTTGGGCGAAAGTCACTTCGCTTTTCTGGGATACGCACAGGCCTTCCGTCAAACACCCGTAAAACGCCAAATCGATTACCTGCGATTCCTGGGAGCCAGCAAGGACAGTGCGAAAGAACTAAAGCTCTTCGGCTTGGGCAAATACCTCACCGACAGATTTAAAAAATTGTCAGACGATATTTACGTGCAAAACGTCTCGCTGGCCAAGCGCCGGCTCTTCGCCAGCGCCTTGCTGTCTTTGCTGACCACCGTCGGCTATTACGGAGCGTATGCCTACGTCATTTTGGAAACGTTGGAAGGAAAAATGACCGTTGGAACGCTGACCTTTCTCACTGGCGCGATTGCCGGAGCGAGCGCAAACCTCCAGATGATTTTTTCCACCTTCTCAAGTATTGCCGACCAGTCGCTCTTCCTGACTGACCTGTTGGAATTTTTTGCCGTCCGTCCAACGGTGTATTCCAAACCGAATGCTTTGAAAACTCCGATGCCTATCAAAGAGGGAATCGAATTTCGCGAGGTAAGCTTCTCTTATCCAGGCAGCGACCGCCCCATTCTTCGTCATCTGAATCTGTTCCTGAAACCCGACGAACGCATAGCGCTGATTGGCGAGAATGGCGAAGGCAAAACCACCATCGTCAAGCTGCTGACCCGCCTTTACGATCCAACCGCGGGCCAGATTCTTCTCGATGGCATCGATCTGCGCGAGTACGATCTGGAGGACTACGCCAGTAACATCGCCGTGATTTTCCAGGATTTTATGCGCTACGACATGACCGCCTGGGAAAACATCGCCGTCGGCCAAATTGGCGCGCGCGAGCACTTAGATCAGGTGGAATTGGCCGCGAAAAAGAGCCTTGCCGAAGGGGTCATTAAAAAACTGCCCAATGGCTACGACCAGATGTTAGGCCGGCGGTTTGAAACCGGAGTCGACTTGTCAGGCGGCGAATGGCAAAAAGTCGCTCTTGCGCGCGCTTATTTGCGTGACGCACAAATCTTGGTACTCGATGAACCCACCGCGGCCCTCGACGCGCGTTCCGAGCACGAAGTGTTTGAGAGGTTTGCCGAGCTGACCAAGGGTAAAATGGCGCTGCTGATCTCCCACCGTTTTTCCACGGTGAAGATGGCCGACCGTATCATTGTTTTGGAGAAGGGCGTCATTGCCGAACAAGGGCGGCACGAACAGCTGATGGCTCATGGTGGCCGGTACGCCGAAATGTTTGAGCTGCAGGCCTCCAGCTACCGTTAGCGAACGAATTGTAGATACGATGCCGTAGTAGAGATGCTTGCTTAAAGATGACTGACGATCCTATCGGAAGATTAGAGACCGACGAGTCCCCCGCGATTCCTCCAGCCTGGAGTGAACCCTCGGATCGTCGGGCGAAGGCTGATGCCCCGCAGGCCGACATTACATGCTTGCGCGACGAGGCCAGAGCGCAATCCAAAACTTGGATTATGAGCGCGCGCAGATCCTTCAGTTCGCCCCTAGAAAGCCGTCGGCAAGCCGCTTCTCGCACCGTGTTGAGCATCAGGAAAAGCGCCGCGGCGGAACGCGGTGTTCCAGCGGTGGCTAGCCAACTGGTCGTCAATAACCAACGCCTGCTGAGATCGGCTTCACTCGATATCCGCTCGTCGCTACGTTCCAAGGCAACGTTTCCCCAAGTCCGCACCGGTGGCCCGCATCCGGAAGAAATCCCCAGGGCCTATTTGGCTGCCAGGGCCTACCTGACAGCCTCGCATTTTACTTACGACGAGTCATCCTTCATTGAATTTATGGAAGCTGCGCAGGAGAGCGCTTTTTTCGAAGTGGCGGAAATTTGGCTGCTCAAACAGATGCTGCAGCTTGTGTTGATTGAGCGCTTCGCCGAGCTAACCGCCGAGGTTTCGCGCGCTGCTGGAGCACGAAATGCTCAGGACCTGCAGGCGGACCGTCACGCAGCCGAGTTTTCTTCGTTGATCGATAGCGTTCGAAAACTCAGCGATACTGATTTCAAGGCCGTTTTTCTCGCACTTAGTAAAACGGAAGCTATCCTCCGCGGTGATCCCGCCAAAGCCTATCCCTGCATGGACCTTGATAGTCGTGGAAGTTATCATGCCGCCATTCAGGAATTTGTTCGCGGTTCGAAAGCCGACGAATTCACCATCGCGCAGTTGGCCGTGGATCTCGCCGCGCAGGCCAGAACGCAGTTTCGCTCCATTCCCGTCACTCGGGATCGCCGCGGTCATGTGGGCTACTACCTGGTGGATCGCGGACGCCAAGCCTTGCAAAAGAGAATCGAGTACCGCGCCAAGGGTTTTAAACAGGTCACCGAGACGTTCCACGATGCTCCGGAACTCCTTTACTTCATCAGTCTGGAAGTCCTGATCATCGCCATCATGGCTTTTGTTGTCAGCGGCATTCGCGGCGGCGTTCCTTTAATCGCCGCGACGTTGCTTCTTCTGTTCCCCGCAAGTGAAGCCGCTTTAGAGATCATCAATCAGCTGGTAACGTTCCTGATTCCCGCGCGAGCCTTGCCCAAACTCGATTTCACCAAAGGCATTCCCGAAGATTGCGTCACCATGGTCGCCATCCCTACGTTATTGATCAACGAAGAACAAATCTGCGACCTGGTTCGCACTCTCGAAATTCGCTACGTCGGCAATCGCGACCCGCGTTTGTTTTTTGCCTTGCTCACCGATCCCCCCGATTCTCGCGAACGATTTGATGAGAAAGACCGTCACGTCGCCTTATGCTCGCGCTTGATCGAAGAGCTCAATCAAAAGTACAGCGACACCGGCGTCCGGCCTTTTTATCATTTCCACCGCCACCGCGTTTTCAACGAAGTGGAAAATACCTGGATGGGCTGGGAGCGCAAGCGTGGGAAGCTACTCGATTTCAATGAATTGTTGCGCGGTGAGACCGATAAATTCCCGGTGAAGATTGGCGATCTCTCCGTTCTGACCAGCGTGCGCTACGTCATCACTCTCGATTCGGACACCCAGTTACCACGCGACACCGCTCATCGCCTGGTAGGCGCCGCGGCGCACCCGCTGAATCGCGCGGAAATTAATCCCGCCACCAATACCGTCCAGCAGGGCTACGGTGTCCTCCAGCCACGCGTCGGCATCAGCGTGCATTCCGCCAACCGCTCGCGCCTCGCGTACATCTACTCCGGCCAAACTGGCCTGGACGTCTATACCCGCGCGGTTTCCGATGTTTACCAGGATTTGTTTGCCGAGGGTATTTTCACCGGAAAAGGAATTTACGATGTCGACGTTTTCCGCAAAGTACTGGGACGCCGTTTTCCTTCCAACGCCATCTTGAGCCACGACCTGATCGAGGGTTCTTATGCGCGGACCGCCCTGCTGTCGGACGTCGAGATCATCGACGACTATCCCTCGCATTTCCGCGCGCACAGCCGCCGAAAACATCGCTGGATTCGCGGTGATTGGCAGATTCTCCGCTGGCTGCTCCCTCGCGTCCCGGACGCCGAGGGAAACCTCATCAAGAACCCGCTAAAATTCGTGGCGCGCTGGAAGATTCTCGACAATTTGCGGCGCAGCGTCACCGAGTTTGCCACCTTCGCATTGCTGCTCGCTTCCTGGTTCTTTTTGCCCGGCCCCGCTTCCTATTGGACGGCCGCCACAGTCGCGCTGGTATTGATCCCGCGTTACACGCAGCTGATCTTCTCCCTGCTCAGACTTGAGAACTCCGGCGACCCCTTCGCGCACGTGAAGCAGATTTTCGGGGACTTTATCGCTGGACAGGTCAACGTCCTCATCTTTTTCACTTTCCTGGCGCACCAAACGTTAGTAACCATGGACGCCATTTTTCGCACCGTGGTCCGCCTGACCATTACCCGCCGTAATCTGCTGGAATGGGAAACTGCCGCGCAATCCGAAATGGAGACCAAACGAAAAACTCCTGTCGACGTGTATCTTGATTGGACTCCCGCCGTTACCCTGATTATTGGCGGATTGCTCGCCGCATTCCGCCCGCACGCTCTTTTGGCGGCGTCGCCGATCCTGGCCTTATGGCTATTCTCCAAGCCTATCGCGCGATGGCTGGACCGGCCGTTGGCTTCCGGACGCAGCGAAATCACCTCCGATGACGAGAATTTCCTGCGCAAAGTCGCGCTAAAAACCTGGCGTTATTTCCGTACATTTTCTTCTCCGGAAGATCAGTTCCTAATTCCTGATAATGTCCAGGGCCCAAATTACGAAATAGCTCATCGAATTTCTCCAACCAATCTTGGACTCCAGCTGAATTCTCAATTCGCCGCATACGATTTGGGATTTATCACCTTGCAGCGTTTTCTCGATGAAGCCAACAGAACTTTCGCTCACGCAAAAGGATTGCCCAGGTCCAATGGACACTTTCTGAACTGGTATGACACGAGAGATTCAACTCCGTTGCCGCCCTTTTTTGTTTCCAGCGTGGATAGCGGCAATCTAGTATGTTCCCTGGTGACCTTGAAACAGGGCTGCCACGCAGCTGTGACTCAGCCACTTCTGTCGGAGTCGTTATTGCGCAGCCTGCGGGAATATCTGGTCATGGCGGTCGACGACCTGTCTGCTGCCAAAGGTCGCGAGGAATCGATCGCAGCCATTGAAAAACTTCGTGCCGAAGTAACACCTTTGCGCGACGATCTGTCGCGATGGATTGAAGCGTTACCCAGGTTGCAGGAGTTTCTGCAAAGCATCGTCGAGCAGACCGTATCCGCCACATCCGACGGTGAGTACACCAAGTCTTGGTGGCTGCAAGAGGCCAGTGCTCGCTTTTTCGACGTGCGCGAGCAGCTTGAGACTTTGGTCCCCTGGCTGCTCCCGGAATTTACTTCACTGAGAACATATTTCGATGACATGGTCGTGCTCAAAGTAATTGGAAGTCTGAATCTTGAGCAGTTGCCCGGTTATGCGCAGAGATTATCCACCAGGCTCGAACAATCACTGGTTTTGAATCCTGGAGACGACGCCAAGCACGAGAAAATCAAAGCCCTCCAGCACGCTGTTCAACAATGCAGCATTCGCGCGACCACCCTTCGCGAAGAATTACTCTTGCTTGCTCGCCAGGCGGAAGAAATGGCCAAGCAAATGGACTTCCGTCTGCTCTACGACGCCGGACGCAATTTGCTTTCCGTCGGTTACGACGTTGACAAAAAGCAGTTGCTGGCCAGTTGCTATGACCTTTTGGCTTCCGAATCGCGCAGCGCCGTATTCATCGCCATTGCCAAAGGTGACATTCCACAAACCAGTTGGTTCCGCCTCGGCAGAGGACACACACAATATTCAGGCCGTAAAATTCTGCTGTCCTGGACGGGCACGATGTTTGAATACCTGATGCCCACCCTTTGGATGAGAACCTATCCGGCCACATTGCTGGAAAACAGCATGCGCGGCGCGGTTGTGAGCCAAAGAAAATTCGTTGAACCGCTGAATATTCCTTGGGGAATCTCCGAAGGCGCCTGCAGCGAAAAAAATGATGCCGGTCACTATCATTATCATGCGTACGGAGTTCCCCCCCTGGCGCTGAAGGTAGAAGCAGAAGATCGCACCGTCATAACTCCGTATGCCGCCGTTCTGGCGCTCAGCGTCGATCCTGCTGCGGCTGTGAAAGATTTGCGAAAGATGGACGCTTCCGGATGGCTCGGCCCCTACGGATTTTACGAATCAGCGGATTTTAAGGAGGCCGCCCCAGCCAACACGCATTCCCCCGAGTTGGTCTATTGTTGGATGGCTCATCATCAAGGCATGATTCTAATGTCCATAAGCAATCTTTTGTCTGAATCGGTTTTTCAGCGACTCTTCCATGAAGAGGTCATCGTGGCGGCCACCGAAAGGTTGTTGCACGAACGCGTGCCATTAACCTTCGAGATCCACAAAGAAAACCAGGCTACCGCGTAACTCGCCTGAGTGCGATGTTCCAAATTGGGCGTGTTCTTCTCAATTTGGACCTCTCCAGACAGTCGCGCTGCTTAGTCTAGCGTCAAACCCACTGCTGCTGTTCGACTTAGTGCCGACCTTTCATGGCCCCGCGCGTGCCCTACCTATCGTTCTGGCCCCATGCCATCGTTTTTATCTGCATCGGCGGGTTGTCGCTAAAGGTATTCAGTGAGGGGGCAATGAAGTGAATGTCGCTACGCCGGCTGTTCTCAATATAAAGGACCTGCTCAGTCGTGTGGACAATGACCGCGAACTGGTCAGCGAGCTTTTTTTCATATTTAAATCGGTCTTTCCATCTCATCTCCAGCGTTTAAGCGCTGCCGTCTCGAAGGAACTGCCCAAGCAGGTCGAAGCCGAAAGCCCAGGTCTTTTTTCTTGCGGACCTCGCGACAAACCGCTGGGCAGACTCGTCGAAGCGCGCGAAAACATGCGTTTCAAAGCTACTCACGACTCCTTAACCTCGCTGTTCAACCGGGGCGTTATTGTGGAACTACTCGGCCGTGAAATTTCTCGTTCGCGACGGGAGCGCGTGCCCACCGCAATTTTGCTTTGTGATGTGGATAACTTTAAGCCCATCAATGATAGCCACGGCCATCTGGTCGGCGACGAAGTATTACAGGAAGCCGCCCGGCGCCTTCTCTTGTCCGTGCGCTCTTATGATTATGTCGGGCGATACGGCGGTGAAGAGTTCCTGATCATTCTGAATAATTGCGATCCTGCTTCTGCTCCGCGCCGCGCGGAGGAAATACGCAGGTCCTTATCCGACACACCGGTACAAACCAGCATCGGACCGCTGTTGGTAACTATGAGTATGGGTGTGCATCAGACCGAAAATTGGGGCGTACGAACGGTTGAAGAACTCTTGCATCAGGTGGACTTGGCTATGTATGCGGCCAAAGCCGCGGGGCGGAATCGCATCAGTTTCACCAAGCCTGAAAATTCCCCGAACGCAGACGACGTTACAACTACCGAAGCGGAACCATCCGTGCGTTAATCGAAACTCTCCCGCTCCTTTCCCTGTCGCGCGACTTCAGGCACCTTCATATTCCCGCCGGCCGCCAACTGAGCCATCATTTGCCTCATCGCCGCAGTGGATCCCGGAGATCTCTTCTCGCGCCACGCTTCCAGCCGCTTGCAGGCGTCCTCGATATTCGCAAAAAGGAGCGGGTTTTTGAAAGCCAAACGCCAGGCGGGAACGACCGCACGCATGCGATCCCATACCACCCAGAGTTCGCCATTGCTCTCAAAAAAAAGCTCGTCATTGATCAGCCCGCGATTCACAATCGAGGCCACCATATCCCAATAACTTATGACCATACGGATGTAAAGACTCTCCTCGCTACTCTGCGGAAATTTCTGCATTACGTCCTCGGGAGTTTTAGGATGAAAATGTTCCACGAACCACGACCGTGCTTGGCGTAAACGCGGCTCGCGCCGCAGGTCATAAAGACGCAGCATCAAATTGACTTCGTCATAACTGATCTGGCTCATACCATTCTCCTCACTGATTTGTAAGATCGCCGGCCTTTACTGGCTCCAAAGCGGGAATCGCTCCGGCGAACTCAAAGCGCTGGACGATCGAAACCGGTATACCCTGACGCTGAAGTTCCGCATGAATGCGGCGCCGCAGTTCACGAGAAATCTCATCCTGATGATTTGGCAGCGTGCGCACCTGCAATCGCACGGTTGTCGCGTTGCGATCGAAGCTCTGAACCCCCAGTATTCGCGGCCCGTCCACCAGCGTCTTGGACCACGCCGGGTCGGCGCGTAGCTCCGCGGCCGCCGACTCCAGTGACCGCAAAGTTTGTTCCAACGGAGCGTCTGGCGAAAGCGAAATATCCACGAAAGCCTGCGACCAATCCCGGCTCAGGTTAGCTACCGTTCGAATGTCTCCGTTGGCTATGGTGACCAGTGCTCCTCGCGCGTCTCGCACAACTGTTCGCCGTAGCGTGACATGTTCCACGCGGCCAATCGTATCCGCGACCTGGATCGTATCTCCCACGTTGTATTGATCTTCCAGCACGATATAAAAACCGGTGATGATGTCGCGAACCAGGTTCTGCGCGCCAAAGCCTATCGCCAGGCTGGCCAGCCCGGCTAGTGTCGCAATCGGTGTTACATTGATGCCGAACTCCGGCAATGCCGTGAGCAGCGCTATGCCCCAAACGATCTTGGTTCCCGCGCTGAAGAGTAAACCCGCCAACGTGCGCGTTTGTTGCTCTCTCGCCTGGGCCGCTCTTGTTTGCGAGGCTGCTCGCTTGATCACCAGGTTGGTGACCACACGCAATAGCCGGTTCAGTATCAGCGCAATCGCGATTATGCCTGCCACGTGCAGGCCGTTTCGCAGCGTGAATTCAGACCAGTGCGTGAAAGTCGAGGTATTGGGCATTAAACTTTATAGGAGGGCGAGTATAACATTGGAACTATGGGCAGTCCGCACGCGCAAGCGCTTTGCCCTGCGTGCAAGTCGGTATTACAAGGCATAGTAAAGGAGGCTCGGGATGATTACAGCCAGCGAGAAGCGCCGTAAATTCTTACAACAATTTTGCGGGCTGGGTCTCACCTTCGCTCCCATGATGTTCCTGCAAGGGAAGTCACGCCCGCAACAGGACTCCAGACCCCTTCCCAATGCTGACGGAAAGCCGGAAGAGGAAAGCGCCTCTCTTCCACCCGGATCGCGTAAAGCCGCGTTGGAAGAAAACGAAAAAGACATCAAGAAAAAAGTCGAGAAATTATTCCAGTTGGCCACCGAGCTGAAGCATGAAGTGGATAAAACCGATTCAGCGAAAGTGTTATCTCTCGCCATGCTGAAAAAAGCCGAAGAAATAGAAAAACTAGCCAAAGACATCAAGAGCCGTGCCAAGGGCTGACGCGAGTGCAGGCTAGCTCATTTCGCTTGCTCCCGTTGCGCCCTTCCTGTCATAGCTCGACCACAACTCAGCCTGATACAATCTTCTTAACCGCTGCGCGCCCGTAGCTCAGATGGATAGAGCGTCAGCCTCCGAAGCTGAAGGTCGTGAGTTCGACCCTCACCGGGCGCGCCACTACAAGCGGTTTCTGCACCCATTTTTTTCCCGTGCTGGTTGAAACATCAGGCCGAATTACGCCGTTCGCTTCGTCGCGCTGCGATCGGGGAAATAAGTCTGCTTTTTTGCCAGGGCATCTACGGCATCCAGCAGCATCGTACGCGCCTCCGTCTTACTCACGAATCCCTGCACACCCGCCATTTTAGCTTCGTGAACCAGGTACACACCGTCGTGCATGGAAAAAAAGAGGATCGGCACATCCGGCAAAAAAGTTCTGATCTCCTTGGCGGAGTTGATGCCGTCCAATACTGGCATAGTCACATCCAGGATAATCAAATCAGGTTTGAGTTCCTTTGCTTTCTCAATGGCTTCCTTCCCGTTTGCGGCCTCTCCGCAGATTTCAATACTTGGCCGCGAGGAAAGAATTGCGGTGACGCCAATCCTAACCGATTCGTGATCGTCGACCAGCAGGCAGCGCATGGAACACTCCACTCTGTATTGACCTCAAGGGGTCAGCTTTAGGCATTGTCGCGTGCTTGGGAATACCACAAATACCGTAGGAGTTCGGTTTCTCCTCAGGCAAGCAGACCACGTCACTATACTCCCTGATCGCGCCAAAATCCTGCCAACCCCGGCTCTGGCAGTTAGCCTGTCAGTCCCGCTAACTGATTACGCAGACCGTTTTTCCCCGGGTCGCCGGCGCAGGAGCAGTGGCAGTGCCCGCTGCCCTGTTTGGAGATACGCTATCCATGTAAACTACCGGACTGCTTCAGCCATCAGAATCCGGTAGTGTTGAACATGCGACACTTTCCTCACGGGAAAGCTATGCGCTATTCCCCAGGTGCGATAGCGTATGCGGAGTGGCCGATCCTCTCAACGACTTGGAAGCGCTCAGAACGCAGCTTGCTGCTCTGACTGCGCGCGTTTATCAGCTTGAGCTGGCGCGTGGATTGCCCTCCCAGACTGTTTCCACGCCCGTTCCGCCGCCCGTAAAGGCGGCAACTGCTCCACAAACCTCTGCCTCTGCAACTCACGAACACAAATTCCAGCCCAGCGCTGCATCGCCGGCCTTCCCCACATCGCCGCGAAGCCCTAACCCTCTCTCCGTTCCTCGTGCTCAAGAGGGCGATCTCGAAAAAAAAATTGGACAGTATTGGCTGAACCGCATCGGTATCGCCGCCATGCTTATCGGCGTTTCGTATTTTCTTAAATATGCATTTGAAAATAACTGGATCGGCCCCGGTGGCCGAATCGGTATCGGGTTGCTATCTGGAATCGCGTTGATCTTGTGGAGCGAGCGTTTTCGCGCTCACGGCCACGCGGCGTTCTCCTATTCGTTGAAAGCGGTAGGCATCGGTACGCTGTATCTCTCCTTGTGGGGCGCGTTTCAGGTCTATCACTTGATTCCCGCAAGCGCAGCTTTCATGGCGATGATCCTGGTTACCGCGTCAACCATCTCGCTGGCATTGAGTCAGGACGCCGAGTTGCTCGCAACCTTTGCTATGGTCGGGGGCTTTGCCACTCCGGCGCTGCTCTCCACCGGCCAGAATCACGAAGCGGTACTTTTCTCCTACGTCGCTCTCCTGGATTTGGCCATTCTTCTCATGGCCGTCGTCAAACCCTGGCGTCGTTTGCTGTGGGGAAGTTTTGCGGGAACCATCGTGTTATACCTCGGTTGGTCCTCCAGCTACTACACCCGCCAGCAACGGCCGCTCACGGTTTTTTTCGCCGCGCTCTTCGCAGTTATTTTCGCGGCAATCCCCCTGGCTACCCGTTATGAACGTTCTACGCGATTTCCCGGTCCGAGCATTACGCTGACCCTGCTCCCGCTCCTGAATGCGGTGATATTTTTTCTGCAATTGTATGTCATGTATGAAAGTGAAAAGGCCACGCTCACCTGGTTTGCCTTGGGTTTGGGCGCCATCTACCTGTGCATCAGCGCGATGTTCAAGAACCGCTTCCCTGGCGACGACGTAAGCGTAATCAATTTATTGCACGTGGCCATCGCCATCGCCTTCATCACCATTGCCATTCCATTAAAGCTCGAAGCCCATTGGATTACCATCGGCTGGCTGATCGAATCGGCAATCCTTTTGTGGATCAGCGTGCGCACCAACACTAATTTCCTTCGCTATCTCGCGGTTGCGGCTCTCTCGTTGGGAATTTTTCGCTTGTTGGTGTTTGACCGTCTGTATACGGACACACTGATCTTCAATGCGCGATTTGCTACCTACGCTGTCGCGATCGCCGTTCTGGCTGGCATCGCCACGCTCGGGAAGCAGCACGCTTCGGAAAACGAGCGGCCTTTTTTAAAGCTCGCGGTCATAGCGCTCAATCTGTTGGCACTCATCGCACTTACCTGGGAAGCTGCAGACTATTTTGATCGTCAAATGTTCGCGGCTGGGAATTGGCAACACTACCGCCAAATTTCGCTGGTTCGTGGATTCACCTACTCGGCAATTTGGCTCATTTATGGCGCCGCACTGATGGCCGTGGGATTCCGCAATCGCAGTGCTTTCCTGCGCTGGCAAGCCCTGATTTTAATTGCCTTCACCACTGCCAAGATCTTTCTTTATGATATGTCCCAGCTTGGCGGAAGCTACCGAATCCTAAGTTTTATAGCCCTCGGAGCGGTTTTGCTGGGAATATCTTTTATCTATCAACGCGACTGGCTGAAGCTTTCTCCTGATTCCTCGGCTCCCTCCCACTCCGCTAAGGAAGTGTCGTGAGCAAATTATTTTGGGCAGGACTCGCCATAGTGCTGGCCACCAGCGCCTCTCCTGCGTATTTCAAATATCGCCGGCAGGTACAGTCAACGAACTCCGCCGGACAGCATTATCTCGTCGTTGACGAAACGATCTGGCGGCACGCCCTGCCGGACTTGAACGATTTGCGGATGTACGCCGCCGAAAAAGAAATTCCTTACAAAATGACGGTGGAGACCGGAGGCTCGGAAACCGAACAAAAACAATTCCGCGTGCTTCAACCGGCTTCCATTGGCGGAAAAACTCAGTTTCTTCTGGATATGTCCGGCGTCGACGAATATGACCGCATCCATTTGACCCTGGCCAGCAAAAACTTTGTTGCGCATGCCCGCGTGGAAGGTCAGGACGACCCACATGGAACCAAGTGGGCAATTCTCGGAACCACCACGCTTTACGACCTCTCCGATGAAAAACTGGGCTTCAACAGCACGTTGCAAATTCCCTTGAGCGCTTTTAAATTTTTAAAGGTCACCGTCGACAGCGCCGTGAAACCCTCCGACGTAAAAAACGGCACGGCTGGAGCAACGCGCGCCCAGAAAGCCGTGTGGCGCGACGTCAACAGCCCATCCAGGCTGGAACAGCACGGAAAAGAAACCGTAATTACCTTTGATGTCCCGGCAAATACTCCTGTGGAGCGCCTTACGTTGGATATCGATCCCACCCAACCAAACTTCTGCCGCCAAATCCAAATTCGCGGCAGCAAAGATGAGCCGTACGGGACACAACAGATAAGTCGCATTCACATGCTGCGCAACGGCCAAAAAGTGGATGTCGAGCGAACCTCCATAGAGCTTTGCGGCAATTGCCAGGGAACTTTAAAAGCCATAATTCAAAATGGAGACGATCCGCCCTTAAAAATCAGCGGCGCACACTTGCAACAGCGGGAGCGCCGAATTTATTTTGATTCCGATGCAGGCGAGCAGCCATGGATCTATTACGGCGACGAAAAACTCGGTGCGCCCGAGTACGACTACGCCAAATTATTTCAAAAGGGCGCCGCTGTTCAGGCCGTCGCATTAGAACCCGAAGTAAACAACGCCGCCTATATCCCAAGGCCAGACGACCGGCCTTGGTCGGATCAACATCCCGCTGTTCTATGGGCCGCCATTCTCGCGGCAGTACTTATTTTGGGCGCGGTCGCCTTGCGCTCCTTACAAACAACCGCGAAGCCGGTGTCCTAAGCAACTTCTTCCTAAGCAACTTCTTCGCCCTAATATATTTGAGGTAATCCGGAATTCCGAAGCGCCCAGAAGAAATTATTTCGCGCAGGAAACTCTTTACATCACAACCGTGGTTGGTATTTATGGCTCACTGCTGCCGCGGTTCGCGTGCCACAGGAGTCAGAAGTCCATTTTTTACCCGGAACTCGGATCCTCTCCAACTGATGCGATCTGACACCAATCCCAACATCCACACCACTGACGTGACCGCATCGCGAAGGGGCAATAGCCAAAGTTTTCTAACTATAGTTTCGTCGTGCAGTCCCCACACCCCAGCCATCCACGCCACACTGATTCGCAAAATTAGATAGGCCATCACATACGCTACTGCAACACCGGTCCAACCTGCTGTGCTTGCAACAATGGCCGCCAGCAACATCCACGGAAGCCCGTGCGTAAAAATCATGCCCGCGTACGCAAAGGGGCGCACGTTGCGCAATCCGATGGCCCAGCGCAGCTCTTGACCAAAAAGTTGTCGCAGCGTCTCCCTCGGAAAGACGACCGACACCGCTTCACGCATGATCTCCACTCGGTGCCCTTGCCGCGCAATACGATTCCCCAACTCGAAATCGTCGGAATGATGATCGGCCATCGATTCCCAACCGCCTATTTCCGCGAGGCGTTCCTTGGTAGTGGCCATCGTCCAGCCAAACGCGAATTGCACGCCGCCCTCCAGCTTGCGTGCGATCAGCGCGCTCGGCAAAGAATCCGAGCACATGCCCAGCATTGCCAGATCCGCTGCCAGCGTCCCGCCACCGGCGCACCGATAAAAGGACGTAACCGCGCCCACCTCGGCATCAGCGAAGGCCCCCACTAATTCCCGCAAGTAATCGGGCCCCACGCGCACGTCGCTGTCACTCATCACCAGCAGTTCGTATTGCGCCTCTTTTACTAATCGGTACAAGTTGCTTATCTTATTGTTTTGTCCCAGGCGTTCGACGGAGGTGGCCAGCCGGATTCGCGTTTTCGGAAAGTCCCGCTGCAGTTTCTCGATGACCGGAACAATGGGGTCGCTTGGATCCGTAACCGCGAAAATAATTTCGTACTCTGGATAATTGAGCCGGCAATAACTCGCAAAGTTATCGTATGCTTCGGAATCCACGCCGCGAACCGGTTTCAGAATGCTCACCGGCGGTGAGAAAGCGTCATCTCGCGGAGGCAAGCGCCGAATACTACGGAAGTAACCGATAATGTTGTAGAGCGAAAGAACGTAGTAAATCAACGGACACAGCGCCAACAGCAATAGGAGTGAGCGTAATTCCATCAGCACGTTTTATCTGCCCGCCGGGCTAAAATGTCCATAATCGCGACGCCTGGAAAATGGCCAAACCGAGGGGAACTCTTTTCGGCATCATACGCCCAATTGCTCCAGGTATTCGAGAGTAAATGTACCGCAGTCCGTTGCGCTCGGTTTCTTCTCGGAAAATCCGGCGCAGCTGATACAACCCTAATAATTTAGTTACAATCTAAATAGCCTCAAATATACTGTTGACTAGTCCTGATTGATGCCAGCACAAGTTGCCAGTCGTTATCGAGAATCTCTTGAATTTTGGCTATGCCGGACCTGCCGGAGCCTTCATTCCTGAGCCGTCGCTGCGTAGTATTGTAATTTACGCACGCTTTCGACACCAGTAACATTGAACTTTCGGGCGAGGCCTTTTAAAACGCGTACCGCTGTGGGGGATGGTTTATGAAGCATTTTATTTCGTCGGAAACAAACTTCTTTGGCAGACCGCCGCTGTTCGTCGCCGGTTTGCTCCTGCCTTTTTTCCTCAGCACTGCGACTCCCACTTATTCTCAGAATCAGTCCACGCCTCAGAACACCGCAGAGGGTAGTGACTCTCGTCGTTCCAGACGGTTGTCGCAACCTTCCGATCTCGCTAATGAGAACTACGAGCATCTTGCGGCAGCTCCTCGCCAGCTTCAGGAAGTGCTGGTGAAAGACCCTGGCCTGCTCGTGGAACTGAAACGGTTGGCCATCAAGCAAGCCACCGACAATGGCCAGATCGTGGAGGATTCTTCCCTTACCGATCAGGCTATCTTTGACCGCCTTGAGCAGGACATTAAATTCCGATCCCTGGCCACCAGGCTGGTGCAGCGTTACGGCTATTTGCTGCCTACTTTCAATCCGGATTCCGAACTAGGAAAGCAGCGAGAATTCATCCTGAAGGAACGCGCTCGCCGACAAACACAGCTCGAAGCTGAAGAAGACGCTGAAATCGATTCGGAAATCAAAAGGCAAGCTCGCGGCATCGAAACTTCTGACACTTGTGATCCTCCGCGTCCAGGTTGCGAACCTGCTCCGCGAAAGGCTCCTCGCCGGGCCAACGGCTCAAATACGCTTCCAGAACCTCCCGATCAGGGAAATTCGATTCCTGAGTTCCCACTGAACTCTTCCTCGCCGATTCTCCGCGCACAGGGCGGCGGAGCCTCTACGCCGAGCATGGGCGGCGCGCAGGACGGCGGCGGCATTTCACAGCAATTGTCGTCCTTGCGCACAGGGCAAGGCCAGTCTCCAACGACTCCGGGAGAAGAGCCCGGCTCGGACGACCGTAGTTCCAGAATGGCCCAGATGTTTGCGGCGTCACAAGGATATCCGGCTGCTGGAGCAGGCGACCTCGGACTTTCCCTACCTTTAGACATCGGTGGTGCCGGAGCTGTCCCGCCCATAGATACCAGCCGAATTCCGCAAGATTATGTGCAGCGCACTCGCGAAAATAATCGTCCTCGGACCGCCGAGATGCGCACCAGTCCCTTGGATCTATCGCCGGTATCCATGGTTCACCGCCCAAATCCATACGCGGATATCCCGTCGCTTTACGATATGTACGTGCAGGCTTCCGCCAAGCAAGGGCCCACGGAACGATTTGGCCTCCAGGTTTTCCGCAACCAGGCCGGCACTTCAGAAGAGTTCCCCATTGATTTACCTGCTGGTCCCGACTACATGGTTGGTCCCGGCGACGGTCTAGCCATCGACCTTTGGGGTGGTGTCTCGCAGCGCATCTCCCGCACGGTTGACAGGCAAGGTCGCATTTCGCTCCCCGAATCTGGCCCCGTCCTGGTTAGCGGTCACACCCTGGCCGAAGTTCAGCAAACGGTGCAGAAAGTATTGCGCGCCAACTACCGCGATGTCTCAGCGGATGTTTCCCTCTCGCGCTTGCGGAGTGTGCGTGTGTATGTAGTCGGCGATGTGGCCCAGCCAGGCGCTTATGACATCAGTTCGTTATCGACCCCATTGAACGCCCTGTTTGCCGCTGGAGGAATATCCGATCGCGGCTCGCTTCGCACCATAAAACACTATCGCGGCAACAAACGTGTCGAGGAAGTGGACGCGTATGACCTTCTCCTGCACGGAGTGCGCGGTGAAATGGCCCATTTCGAAAGCGGTGATACCCTTCTGGTCGACCCCACCGGTCCGCAGGTAACAATTGATGGCATGGTTCGGCGGCCGGCCATCTATGAGCTACGAGGTGAAAAAACCCTCGCAGACGCCCTTGATCTATCCGGAGGAATCCTCCCTGCTGCGGCTCTACAACATATCGAAGTGCAGCGGCTGGTTGCTCATGAAAAGCGCACCATGCTCACTCTCGATATTTCCGCCGACAGCGATCCCGATTCCATCACCAAGCAGCTCAGCGCTTTCAAAATCCAGGACGGCGATCAAATTCACATTTTTCCTATCGCCCCCTACAACGAAAGCGCCATCTATCTTCAGGGACACGTTCTTCGCCCCGGCCGCTATTCATTTACGGATGATATGAAGGTTACCGATTTGATCCGCTCTTACGCCGATCTGCTTCCTGAGCCGGCCGGTCACTATGCGGAGATTGTGCGCCTCAATCCTCCGGATTATCGTCCGAGCGTGGAGAGTTTTGACCTTGCTGCTGCACTCGCAAATCCTGCCAACGCTCCGAAGCTGAAAGCCCACGACACCGTTCGAGTCTTTGGCCGCTACGATTTCGAACCCGCTCCTCAAGTGTGGATCGGCGGGGAAGTAGCCTCTCCGGGCAAGTACGCGACTTCGGGTCAAATTCGTTTGCGCGATGCCATCTATCTAGCAGGCGGCGTTTCTCCTGATGCCTCACTCGACTCCGCTCAATTGTTCAGAACGCAGGCGAATGGAACCATGAAAATCCTGAGCGTCAATCTTGCGGGCGCCCTGGCTGGCAATCCCATCGACAACATTTTGTTGGAGTCCCGCGATCGCCTCCTGGTGCACCGCAATACCGCTCAAGTCGATGTCGCCACCGTAGACGTAAAAGGCGAAGTTGCCAACCCCGGTCGCTATCCTTTAACCACCAACATGCATGTCGAGGACTTGATTCAGGTAGCCGGTGGTCTGACGCGTACTGCTGATCCCGTCAAAGCCAATCTCACTCGCTACGCCGCCGGTGACACCGAGCATGGTGCCAGCGAAAATTTAACTATCGCGCTTTCCGCCGTTTCAGCTGGTGACAGTACCGAAAACAAACTTCTGCGCGATGGAGACGTGCTGACCATTCCGCAAAATCCTGGCTGGAATGACGTAGGAGCCTCGATGACCGTGCGAGGTGAAGTAGAGCATCCAGGTCCGTTCGGCATCCGCCCAGGCGAAAGAGTCAGCTCTGTTCTTGAGCGCGCTGGCGGCTTTTCCTCCCAGGCCTACCCATATGGCGCCGTGCTGATGCGCCGCGATGTGCGGGAAATTGAAATGAACGCGCGCACTGAAATGATCCGTCGCTTAAAAGAGGAAGAGGTACATCTGCGAGCCTTACCGGAAGTTGATCCTGACCAGAAAAATGCCAAGTTAACCGCGCTCAGCGAAACGGAAACCACTATTCAGCAACTTCAGGCGAATCCGCCAGTCGGGCGAGTCGTGATTCATCTTCAGCGCGATTTGCGCGCCTGGCGAAATACTTCCTCGGACGTCATGATTCGCGACGGTGACGTTCTGGTCGTCCCCAAGAAGGCCGACTACATCACTGTGAACGGGCAGGTCTTCAATCCCACTGCGGTCAGCTATCGCCCCGGCAGAAGCGCCAAGTGGTATTTGAGCCAAGCCGGCGGCATGACCCAACTGGCCAATAAGAAGGCCGTCTTCGTGATCAGGGGGGATGGCTCTGTGCTGGCCGCCAAGAATAATTCCGGATTCTGGAGTGGCGATCCTTTGAATACTTCCTTGCGACCTGGCGATTCGATTGTCGTACCGGAAGTAGCGCCGCGCATCGGAACCAGAAATTGGCAGAATCTATTCCAGGCTGGACAACTCGCTGCATCCGCGGCGTTGGCGGTCGCTTACATTCATCCTTAATGACAAACGCCAAAGAGGCACTTCGCTACCTTACAGTCTATTTAGTCATTCTCACATTGGCCGGTGGATGCTTCGCTGCCGCGCGTCCACGGGAACCTCAGGGCGCTGATTCGAAGGACTCCAACGCCTCTGACAAACACCGCGAGAACGAAAAACCCAAGCAAGACAAACCACAGCGTGATAAACCACAGCGTGATAAACCACAGCGTGATAAACCACAGCGCGACAAAGACGATATCCCAGAGCCGGCCGGCGCCAACCGAACTTTAGGTGGGCTGGCCAAAGATTTCGTCAGCGACCAGAAAAACATTTGGACCAGTCCCGC